>Ga0307511_10000298_pt1 | contig 52404 bp, 46 predicted proteins | sample 13_EM_MG_FD_200266 | JGI IMG/M metagenome (GOLD analysis project Ga0307511, IMG submission 200266) | Populus trichocarpa ectomycorrhiza microbial communities from riparian zone in the Pacific Northwest, United States - 13_EM | ecosystem: Host-associated > Plants > Roots > Unclassified | place... | reverse complement strand
GGGACTTGGGAAGCGAAGGCTGGCACAAGCCGTGGAGCGGCGGCAACGGCGGCAACTGCCTGGAGGCGATGAAGCTCGCCGACGGCCGGATCGCCGTCCGCCAGTCCACCGACCCGGACGGGCCGGCACTGATCTACACCACCGACGAGATGACGGCCTTCATCGAGGGGGCGAAAGCGGGCGAGGCGGATTTCCTGCTGTCCTGACCCGGCCTGTGACCCAGCTGTGCTGAATGCTTTTTCCTTACCGAACCTGCTTATTTTGGTGCTGACTTGATCACCCAGTGTCCCGAGATGCCTTATTTCAGAACCACGACAGCATGCGGCGCGGAGCGTCCACCAGCCGGCTGACGGCGACCACCGGGAACGGTGGTTGCTCCGGCCGGCCGGGGCCGAGGCTCAGCGCGTAGTAGATCTGCCCGATCGAGGGCGGTCCGACGGCGAGATTCCGCCGGACCGCCCTCGTCGGCGTCTCCTCCCCGGTCCGCACGAGATATGCCGCCGCCATCGTCCCGGTACGGCCCACCCCCGCCCCGCAGTGCACGAACACCGGCCCGCCCGCCGATCCCACGACGCTCAGAAATTGCTGTACCTGCAGAGGAGTTGGCGTCTGCCCGTCCCGGATCGGCAGTCGTACGACGGTCAGCCCGGCCCTGCGCGGTTCGGCGAGCCGGGCCGCGGTCAGGTCCTCGGCGCGCAGATCCACGACCGTCGTGAAGCCGAGGCGGGCCAACTCCTGGTATCCGTCCGGAGAGGGCGCACCGCCGCGCCACAACCGCCCCTCGGCGTCCACGGGTTGGAAGTGGTGGATGCGCGAGGCCCGGCACTTCTTCACCGAGCGCGAGCAGGCGGCCCTCGCCCTCACGGAGTCGGTGACCCTGGTGGCCGACGGCGGTGTCCCGGACGACGTCAACGTGCGGGCGGCCGCCCAGTTCGACGAGGCGGAACTGGCCCACGTCCTGTCCCTGATCCTCACGATCAACACCTGGAACCGGGTGGCCCTGTCGACCGCGAAGGTGGCGGGCACGGACCAGCGACGCTGACGAAGGCCGACACACCGCCACGCGTCACGCCTCGTGCTTCCCCGCGTCACACCGTCATCGGCCGGTCGTACGGCCCGATGGGCGCCGGAAGCTGCGAACTCCCCGTCAGATAGCGGTCGACGGCCGCCGCCACCGCCCGACCCTCCGCGATCGCCCACACGATCAGCGATTGGCCCCGCGCCGCGTCCCCCGCGACGAACACGCCCCGCGTGCTCGTCGCGAAGTCCGCGTCGCGGGTGATCGTGCCGCGCGGTGCCATCGCCAGCCGCAGCTGATCGATGAGCCCGTCCGCCCGGTCGGGCCCGGAGAACCCGAGGGCGAGCAGCACGAGATCGGCGGGCAGACTGCGCCCGGAACCGTCCAACGGGCGCCGCTCCGCGTCCACTTCGACCAGGTGCAATGACCGCACCCGCCCGTCCGCGTCCCCCTCGAAGCGGAGGGTCGAGGCCGCGAAGAGCCGGGCGTCCGCGTGCGCCGCGGGCGCGGTCTCCAGATCCCGCGCCTCCTCGTGCGCGGCCGAGAGTCGATAGATCTTCGGATACGTCGGCCAGGGCTCCGTGTCCTCGTCGCGCTCGGCGTCCGGCTGGGCGTAGATGTCCAACTGCGTGACGGACGCGGCCCCTTCACGCACCGCCGTGCCGAGACAGTCGGCCCCGGTGTCGCCGCCGCCGACGATGACGACATGCTTCCCGGCGGCGGACATCGGGGACTCGGCCAGGTCCCCCTCGCACACCCGGTTGGCCAGCGGCAGATACTCCATCGCCTGGTGGATGCCGGTCAACTCCCTTCCCGGGACGGTGAGTTCGCGCCACGCCGTCGCTCCCGTGGCGATCACCACCGCGTCGTAGCGCGCCCGCAGTTCGGCCGCTCCGACATCCCGCCCGACCATGGTCGACGTACGGAACTTGGTGCCCTCGGCCCGCATCTGCTCCAGCCGCCGCTCCAGATGCCGCTTCTCCATCTTGAATTCGGGGATGCCGTACCGCATCAGCCCGCCGAGCCGGTCGTCCCGCTCGTACACGGCGACCGTGTGCCCGGCGCGCGTCAACTGCTGTGCCGCGGCAAGGCCGGTGGGCCCGGAGCCGACCACCGCGACGGTCCGCCCGGACAACCGGTCCGGCGGCCGTGGTGGCGTGAAACCGTCGGTCCACGCGCGGTCGGCGATGGCCACCTCGACGTTCTTGATGGTGACCGCGGGCTGGTTGATGGCGAGCACGCAGCCGGCCTCGCACGGCGCCGGGCACAACCGCCCGGTGAATTCGGGGAAGTTGTTGGTGGCGTGCAGCCGGTCTGCCGCCGCCCGCCAGTCCTCCCGGCTGACCAGATCGTTCCACTCGGGGATCAGGTTTCCGAGCGGACAGGCGTCGTGGCAGAACGGGACACCGCAGTCCATGCAGCGGTCGGCCTGCTTGCTCACGATCGGCAGCAGCGCGCCCGGGACATACACCTCGTCCCAGTCCCGCACCCGCTCGTCGACGGGCCTGCGGGGCCACTCCTGGCGCGGAGTGGTCATAAAACCCTTGGGATCGGCCATGGCGGTCTTCCTCGCGTCCGCATGCGACAGGCCGTGCGTCATCGAGCGGCACTCTTTCAGCCACGATAAGGCCCCCCGGCCGAGCGCGCAGAGTGGGCGAGACCGCTTTCTCACGGGGGTTTCCGCAGACTTGTGCCGCCCTTTCCCGGTGTTCCTCAGCCCGCGCTCAGTTGATCTTGGGACTTCGCTCAGGCGAGGGCCAGCATGTAGACCAGCGCGGCGGCGCCCGCGGTCACCGCGCGGACGTGATTCCACATCGTCCACTCACGCACGTACGACGGCCAGTACGCGGCGGCCTCCGGGGTCCCCGGGTCCAGCTTCAGCAGGGCGTCGTTGCGGGGCACGTTCGCGACGAGGGTCAGCCCGAACGACCCGAACAGATACAGCGCGCTGCCCAGCAGCAACTCCGCCGTTCCCTGATCCGGCCACAGCACGAAGGTCACCACCGCGATCACCGCGCACACCAGCGCCGAACCGGCGAACAGCAGCATGAACGCGGGAGTCATCGCCGCCCTGTTGATCGCGTTCATCGCGGCGACCCCCTGCGCGGGCGGCAACTCGGCCAGCCCCCGCATGACCAGCACGGAGAAGGCACAGAACACGCCCGCCATCACCCCGGTCGCGAGCACCCCCAGAACCGTCAACGCGAAATACGGCTCACCGATCATGCCGACACCAACTCCCGCCCGTAGAGCCGAGATCCTGCCCACCACCAACCATCACGACAAGTCGAACCCATCCCCGCCCGCGCAACCATGGCCGAGAATCGCCGGACCATGCGCGAACGTCCACGACACCGCTCGCCGGCACTGGCGGCCGTCATGCCGGGACGTCCCGCCAGTCCCGCAGCACCCGTTCCACCCCCGCCGTGATCCGCCGCCGTGCCTCGTGTCTCGGCACCCCGCTCATCAGCAACTGGTCGTACGGCGTGTCCACATGCCGTACGGACGCCAGGACCGCCGAGACCACCGCGCCCTCGGACAGTGCCCGTCCCGCGGCGCTCCGCCCCACCCGCCCGCTGCCCCGCAGCGAGGCGTGCGCGGCGATCGTCCGGGCCCGCTCCTGCGGGCAGCCCGGGAACAGCCGTCGTATCTCCGCCGCGAACGCCTCCGTGAACCGCATGTCCTCCACGGCCCGCCGCCCCGCGTCCCGCACCCGGCGCCGCCGCCGTGCCTCCGCGTCGGCGAGGCACCGCTCCTCGGCCCGGGCGAGCCCCGCCTCCTCGACGAGGACGCCCTGCCGCTCGTAACGGCCCCGGCGCCGGTTGAACCGCACGACCACCGCCGACAGCGCGCTCTCCTCCCGCGCCCTGCGCGTCAGCGCCGTGTCACCGCGCGGCAGGAACACCAGGTGCCCGAGGTCCACGCAGTCGAGACACCGCGGCACCCCGCCCTCCACGACCAGCAGCGCCAACGGCCCTCGACGACACTCCGCACAGTGCCGTTTCCTGAGCGGCTGGACGACCACAAGTCCGCCGACGATCACAAGTCCGTTGCGGAGCGGGGGAGTCGAGAGCGATGCCATATGAGATCCATTCCCTGCCACCGACCACCTCTCTCCTGTCTTCTCTGTCCTGATCTTCTCCGTCCGCCGCACACGTGTCTTCTATGTCCGCCGCACTCGCGCCTCGGGCGGAACGAACACCGACACACGCGTCCGGTGCCGGCTCGGCGTCCCGATCTCGTCGAGCACCGCCACGGCCAGCTCCGCGTACGACAGCCCGGGCGCACCCTCCGGCACCCGCTCGCCGCCGAACCGGTGGCGTCCGGTGCGCGGGGCGTCCGGTTCCAGCCCGCCGCCCGGCGTGAGCATCAGCCAGTCGACCGCACCCTCGCCCGCCTCCCGCAGCCGCCGCAGGCCCGCCGTGTGGGCCAGCGCGAACGGCCGGATCTCCGGCGGAAACGCCGCGGGGTCGTCCATCACCGGCCGCCCGTCCGCCCCGAGGAGGTCCGCGAACAGCCCGACCGCGATGAGCCGCCGTACTCCCGCCGAGGCCAGCCCCGCCAGCAGCGCGTCCGCCGCCTTCACGAAGAAGTCCGGATCGAGCGACGCGAACCCCTGCTCGGGCCCGCTGAACGGCGACACCGCGTGCACGGCGCCCACCGCCCCACCCGCGACCTCCCGCACCGACCCGGCATCGGTCACATCACCCCGTACGACCGAGACGCCCTCCGCGGCGAGTTCCGCGTACCGCTCCGGATCCCGCACCACGGCCGTCACCCCGTACCCACGCCGGAGCGCCTCCGCCGTCACCGCCCGTCCCGCCCGGCCCCCGGCCCCGAAGACGACGATCCCGTCCATGCCCAACCCCTTGCCCGGCAGCGTCCTTCGCCGCCCGACCAGGACGTTAGGGACCGGAGGACCGGTTACTTCAACGATATCGGCGCTAGCCTCGATGGATGACCGACGTGACGGACGCCCTGGGGCAGGACCCGTTGGACCCCGACATGTTCGACCCCGTCTGTCCCTCCTCCGTGATGCCGTTCCGGGTCGGTGACAAGTGGACCGGCATGGTCGTCCGCTGTCTCGAAGGCGGCCCGCGCCGGTTCACCGAACTCCGGGTGCCGCTCAAGGCCGTCACCCCCAAGGTCCTCAGCGAGACCCTGCGTGCCATGCGGCGCGACGGCCTGCTGACCAGGACCGCGTACGACGAGAACCCGCCCCGTGTCGAATACGCCCTCACCCCTCTCGGCCGCAGCCTCATCCCCCTCCTGGACGCCGCCCGCGCCTGGAGCGAGACCCATCTCCCGCACCTGCTCGCCGCCCGCCGGAGCCACTCGCGCGACACCTCCTGACCGGGGACTGACGCATCATGGGCCCTGTGCGACTGGAAGCGATCACCTGGGACCGGCTCGGCGACCTCCTCGCCGAGCGCCTGCTCGACCTGAAACCGGCCGACGGCGGCCCCTGGCCGCGCATCGCCTTCGACGGCGCCCCCGCGGCCCGTCCGGGCGACCTCGCCGAGCGCGTCTCGGAGGCGCTGCGCGTTCGCGGCCGTTCCTCGCTCGTCGTCGGCACGGAGGGCTTCCTGCGCCCCGCCTCGCTGCGCCTGGAGTACGGGCACCAGGACACCGACGCCTACTACGACGGCTGGTTCGACACCCGGGCCCTGTGGCGCGAGGTCTTCGGCCCGCTCGAACCGGACGGCGACGGCCGCGTCCTGCCCGACCTGTGGGACCCGGCCGCCGACCGTGCCACCCGCAGCCCCTACGTCCAACTCCCGCCCGGAGCGATCCTGTTGCTGCACGGCCCCCTCCTCCTACGGCACTGGTTCCCCTTCGACCTGACCCTCCACGTCCTCCTCTCCCCGGGCGCCCTGCGCCGCCGCACCCCCGAGACCGAGCACTGGACCCTGCCCGCCTTCGAACGCTACGAGGACGAGACCGACCCGGCCGGCACGGCGGACGTCCTGGTGCGCGCCGACGACCCGCGTCACCCGGCGTGGGGAGGGTTGTCCAAGGGGTGAGTGGGCCTGGCCCGACCCTGCCCAAGGGCTTTTATATGCGCGTGCATTTAGTTAGGGTGTCGTCATGCCGATCTTCGACGACTCCGTCCGCGCCCTCCTCGACGGCAGGAACTTCGCCAGCGTCGCCACGCTCCGCCCCGACGGCGCCCCGCAGACCTCGGTGGTCTGGATCAAGCGCGAGGACGACACCGTCCTCTTCTCCTCCCTCCAGGACCGCCAGAAGGTGCGCAACCTCCGCCACGATCCCCGCGTCAGTCTGTCGGTGTTCGACCTCGCCAACCCCTATGCCTCGGTCGAGATCCGCGGCACCGCCGAGATCCTCCCCGACCCGGACAAACGGCTCCCGCACGAGCTCTCGCACAAGTACCTCGGCGTCGACCCGCCCGGCGAACGGGACGACCAGGTGCGGGTGATCGTCCGCGTCGTGCCGCGGAAGATCGTGGGCTTCCAGGTCTGAGTGCCGTCCGGGTACCGTCCCGGATTTCCGGTCGGCGCTCCGGAAGTCCCCACCGTCCGGGTGCGTTCACCCCGCCGCGCGGCGAGAATGTAGGGCGCCGGGACTAGCGGAACGTTCTGTGCCGCGCCGGCCGTCCGGCACCGGGAGGTACTTCATGACCACCGCCGGAGACATCATGCACCGGGGCGCCCAGTGGATCCCCGCCCATGAAACCCTGGACCGCGCCGCCCAGCTGATGCGCGAACTGGGCGTCGGAGCCCTGCCCATCAGCGACGAGAACGAACGGCTCTGCGGCATCCTCACCGACCGGGACATCGTCGTCGGCTGTGTGGCCATGGGCCACGATCCGGCGAAGATCACCGCGGGCGAGATGGCCCAGGGCACGCCCCGCTGGATCGACGCCGGCGCCGATGTCGGCGAGGTGCTCCAGGAGATGCAGGGACACCAGATCCGCAGGCTTCCCGTCATCGAGAACAAACGCCTCGTCGGCATGATCAGCGAGGCCGACCTCGCCCAGCATCTGACGGAGGACCAGCTCGCCACCTGGGTCGAGAGCGTCTACGCCCGAAGCGCCATGCGCTGAACCTCCGGACGGCTGTGCTCTGAGCCGCAGGGTGCTTGTGCGCCGAGCCGCCGGACGGTTCCCGCCGGCGGTTCAGAGCCAGCCGTTGCGCCGGAAGCCCCGGTACAGCGCCAGACAGGCCACGGATATCACGCCGAGGACCAGGGGATAGCCGAATCGCCAGTGCAGCTCCGGCATGTGGTCGAAGTTCATGCCGTACACGCCGCACACCATCGTCGGCACGGCGATCACCGCGGCCCAGGCCGTGATCTTCCGCATGTCCTCGTTCTGCGCGACCGTCACCTGGGCGAGGTGGGCCTGCAGAATCGAGTTGAGCAGTTCGTCGAAGGACGCGATCTGCTCCTTCGCCCGCAGCAGGTGGTCGGAGACATCGCGGAAGTAGGCCTGTATCTCCGGTCCGACCACCCGCATCGGCCGTGTGGACAGCGCCTCCAGCGGGCCGCTGAGGGGGACCACTGCCCGCTTCAACTCCAGTAGTTCACGCTTGAGTTGGTAGATACGGCCCGGGTCCGCCCGCGCGCCGTTCTCCGCGAACACGTCCGTCTCCACCTGGTCGATGTCCGCCTGCACCGAGTCCGTGACGCTCAGATAGTCGTCGACCACGTGGTCCGCGATCGCGTGCAGCACCGCGGCCGGCCCTTTGGCGAGCTGCCGGGGGTTCGACTCCAACTCCTCGCGCAGCGGCCCCAGTGAGCCGTGCCGTCCGTGTCGCACGGTGATGACGAACTCGGCGCCGACGAACACCATGATCTCGCCGGTGTCCACGACCTCGCTCGTCGCCGTCAGCTTCTCGTGCTCGACGTAGCAGACCGTCTTGAACACCGCGAACAGCGTCTCGCCGTAGCGCTCCACCTTCGGGCGCTGATGGGCCTCGATCGCGTCCTCGACCGCCAGCGGGTGCAGGTCGAAGAGCTCGGCGATGCCCGCGAACTCCTCGTTCGTCGGCTCGTGCAGACCGAGCCAGACGAACCCGTCGTCCTTCTTGCGCACCCGCTCGACGGCGTCCACCAGATCGCCGCCGACCGGGACCCGGACGCCGTCCTGATACGTGACGCACTTCACCACCGAGGAGCCCAGGGGTGACCGGGCGTGGTGGCTCAGGTCGACCCGCGGGCGCCGTCGCGCCAGCCGCGCCACCTTGCGGAGGCCGCCGACCCTGCCGAGGCCCGTGACCTTCCGAAGATTCCCTGCCATGGACATCCGGATCTCCTTGCGTGGATCCCCTCGCATCGCATTTCTGCGCCTGGCGTGCCAGTTTGCCAGGCCGACGTGAGCGGCGGGTAAGCCTGTGGGAACGGAATCCTCCGCTTTGTTCCCACCTGTGGACGAAGCCGTGCATGCGCCTTGTTCCCCGCTGTGGACGAAGCAGTGCGGGACGGGGCGTACGGCCGTGGCAAGGGCGTTCCGAACCGGAGCGTCGCCCCCTCCCGAGAAGCGGGGCAACTGGGATGATCGCGGCATGACGCGATCCGACGGGTATCTCCTCGACAACCGGCAGTCCGAGGCGGGGCAGCGCTTCGACGCCTTCGCCACGCTCTTCGACCCCACCACGTTCCGGCACATGGAGGGGTTCGGTGTCGGACCCGGCTGGCGGGTCTGGGAGGTCGGCGTCGGCGGCACCTCGGTGGTGACCTGGCTGGCCAAGAAGGTCGGACCGACCGGGAAGGTCCTCGCGACCGACATCGACACCTCCCAGGTCGCCTCGGTGGCCCGCCCGCCGATCGAGGTGCGCGTCCACGACGTCGGCGCCGAGGAGCCGCCGGGGGAGGGCTTCGACCTCGTGCACGCCCGACTGGTCCTCGTCCATGTCCCGGACCGGGAACGGGCGTTGCGCTCGATGATCAAGTCCCTGCGCCCCGGCGGACGCCTCCTGATCGAGGACGCCGACCCCGCCCTCCAGCCCCTGCTCTGCCCCGACGAACACGGCCCCGAGCAGCAACTCGCGAACCGCCTCCGCAACGGCTTCCGCGCCCTTCTCGCCGACCGCGGCGCCGACCTCTCCTACGGCCGCAGACTCCCGCGCCTGCTCCGCGAGGCCGGGCTGCGCCGGGTGGAGGCCGACGCGTACTTCCCGGTCACCTCACCGGCCTGCGCCGCCCTGGAATCCGCGACGGTCCGCCAGATCCGCGACCAACTCGTCACCGCGGGCCTCGCCACGGACGAGGACATCGACCGCCACCTGGCCAACGTCGCCTCCGGCACGATGGACCTGGCGACGGCTCCGATGATCTCGACTTGGGGGCGGAAGGGGTAGGTGGGGGGCGGGAGTTGGCGCCGGGTGGTTGCGGGAGGCGGGGGTTGCTTCAGGGGTGACTGCCCGTGATTCACCCTCGCCCAGGCGGTCGCCCTCCCACCCGCTCCACCGCTCGTGCCCCCGCCCGGCACCCCTCCCGCGCCGCTTTCTCGGGATCGGCGCCCGTCAGCAGCGTCGCGAGGAACGCCCCCGTGAACGCGTCGCCCGCGCCCGTGGTGTCCCGGGGAGTGGCGGGCTCGGCCGGTACATGTGCGTGCACCGTGCCGGAGTGGGCCAGCAGGGCTCCCTCGGCGCCCTGCTTGGTGACGACCAGAGGGACATGACGGCTCAACTTGGCCGCCGCGTCCGCCGGATCGGGCAACCCCGTGAGCAGACACGCCTCGTCCCGACTGGGCAGCAGCATGTCCACCCCCTCGACGAGCGCCAGGAAACGGTCCACACCCAGCTCCACCAGGAACCCCGCCGACGCCGGATCCAGACTCACCGGCACCCCACGCGCGCGTGCCGACTCCACCGCCGCTGCCACGAACGCCCGGCTCGGCCCGGAGAACAGCAGATAGCCCGACAGATGCAGCCGTACGACGCCGTCCAGCAGTGAGTCCGACCAGTCCTCGGGACCGAGCCGCAGGGCCGCGCCACTGTCGGTGAGGAACGTCCGCTCGGCCGACGCCCCCGTGTCGACCAGGCAGATCACCGTCCCGGTCGCCGCCTCCGGATCGACGACGAGACGGGGCTGAACACCGGAGGCGACCAGCTCGCGCTCGTGCCATGCCGCCGCGTCCGCACCCACGCGACCGAGCAGCCGTACGTCCGCACAGCCCCAATGGGCCGCCCAGCACGCCACGTTGGCGCCCGCGCCGCCCGGCACGGTCCGGATCACGGCGGCCGTGTCGGTGCCCGGGGCGAGCGGCCCCCGATGCCGGGCCACGATGTCCGTGACGACGTCCCCGACGACCAGGAGCGCGCCGGTCGGCCCGGTCGTCACGCCTCCTCGGCCCAGGCCGCCGCGATCCGCCCCGCCAGCCGTACGTTGCCGCGCACGGCCGCCAGGTTGGCGCTCAGCGAGGCACCGTCGGTGTGCTCCACGAGGTAGCCGAGCAGGAACGGGGTGACCGCCTGCCCGGTGATGCCCTCCGCCTCGCACGCGTGCAGCGCGTCGGCGAGCACGCGCGCGTGCAGCGCGGGATCCAACTGCTCGTCCTCGGGCACCGGGTTGGCGACGATCAGTGTCGACTCCGGGGCGTCGAGCGCGTCCTGCGCCCGCATCACGGCCGCCACCTGCTGCGGGGTCTCCAGTGTCCAGTCCACCGGGTACCCGGAGTCGGAGAGGTAGAAGCCGGGGAAGCGGTCCGTGCCGTATCCGGCGACCGCCACGCCCAGCGTCTCCAGGCGCTGCAAGGTCGCCGGCACGTCCAGGATCGACTTCACGCCCGCGCACACCACCGTGATCCGGGTGGACGCCAGCAGCCCCAGGTCGGCGGACTCGTCCTGCGTCACCGTCCACTCCCGGTGCACCCCGCCCAGGCCTCCGGTCGCGAACACCCGGACGCCCGCCCGCGCCGCCAGCAGCGCCGTCGCCGACACAGTGGTCGCCCCGCTCGCCCCCGCCGCCACCGCGAGCGGCAGATCACGGTGACCGAGCTTGCGGATCCCGTCCTCGTTGGCGACCCGCTCCAACTGCTCCTTGTCCAGGCCGACATGGGGCCGTCCGTCGAGCACGGCGATCGTCGCCGGGACCGCGCCCTCCTGCCGTACCGCCGCCTCCAGCTCCAGTGCGACCTGCAGATTGCGCGGGCGCGGCAGCCCGTGCGCGATGATCGTCGACTCCAGGGCCACCACGGGTCGACGCGCGTCGATCGCCTCGCGTACTTCCTCGGACACCACCAGCACCACGCGCCTCCTGTCGTTCGGTCTTCCCTCATCCCTGGCGGGCTCGGCCCCCGGTCAAACCCTCGCGAGATGTGGGAGACATCATCACCGTCCGACATGGAAAACGGGGGCCACGCGTGCGTGGCCCCCGCGTTCCCGTGCGTCAGACCGGGCTGATGCCGGCCAGCGTCCCGTGCGGATCGAGCACGTACTTGCGGCTGGCGCCCTGGTCGAACTCGGCGTAGCCGCGCGGTGCCTCCTCCAGCGCGATCGGGGTTGCGTTGACCGCCTTCGCGATGTGCACGCGCCCGTGCAGGATCGCCATCATCAGACTCCGGTGGTACGTCATCACCGGGCACTGACCGGTGGTGAACCGGTGGCTCTTGGCCCAGCCGAGGCCGAGCCGCACCTTCAGGGTGCCGCTCCTGGCGTCCTCGTCGACCCCGCCGGGGTCATCGGTGACGTACAGCCCGGGGATGCCCAGGGCACCGCCCGCGCGCGTGACGCCCATCAGCGAGTTGAGGACGGTCGCAGGCGCCTCCGGGGCGTTCGGGCCGTGGGCCCGTGCCTCGAAGCCGACCGCGTCGACCGCCGCGTCCACCTCGGGTTCGCCGACGATCTCGGCTATCTGCTCTCCGATGTCGCCGCGCGAGACGTCTACGGTCTCGCAGCCGAAACTCCTTGCCTGGGCCAGGCGTTCGGCGTTGAGGTCGCCGACGATGACGACCGCGGCGCCCAGCAGCTGTGCCGACGCTGCCGCCGCCAGACCGACCGGACCCGCCCCGGCGACGTACACCGTGGACCCGACCCCGGCGCCCGCGGTGACCGCGCCGTGGAAACCGGTCGGGAAGATGTCCGAGAGCATGGTCAGATCGAGCAGCTTCTCGCGTGCCTCGTCCCGGTCGGGGAACTTCAGCAGGTTGAAGTCCGCGTACGGGACCATGGCGTACTCGGCCTGACCGCCGACCCAGCCGCCCATGTCGACATAGCCGTAAGCCGCCCCCGGCCGGGCCGGGTTGACGTTCAGGCAGATGCCGGTCTTGCGTTCCTTGCAGTTGCGGCACCGCCCGCAGGCGATGTTGAACGGTACGGAGACGATGTCGCCTACGTCGATGAACTCGACGTCCGGACCCCGTTCGACAACCTCTCCAGTGATCTCGTGTCCGAGGACCAGCCCCTCGGGCGCGGTCGTCCGACCGCGCACCATGTGCTGGTCGCTGCCACAGATGTTGCTGGCGAGCACCTTCAGGATCACCCCGTGCCGGACCTTGCGGCCGACGTTGGCCTGGGCGACTCCCGGCCCGTCCTGCAGTTCAAGCGTCGGGTGGTCGATGGTCCTGACTTCCACCGCTCCCGGCTTGAGATACGCGACTGCCCTGTTTCCGCTTCCACTCATGCGTGATCGCCGTCCCTTCGGCTCCGATCCCCCGGATGCCAGTGGCTGTGCGCGCGCATGGCGGAGTCTGCTACCGGCTCGGCGTCCCGGCCACCCTCCGCGGGCCATCGGAGACCGGGGTCTTCCGGGAGCGGGTGAACAGCGCCAGCGCGGCCAGGGGTATCAGCAGGCAGGCGGCGGCGAGGTTCAGCCACCCGTAGCTCGCCTCCGCGACCACCAGACCGGCCACCGCCCCGCCGATGCCCGCCGAGGTGTTCATGGTGAGGTCGGACAGACCCTGCGCGGCGGCCCGCGCGGGCTGCGGCACCGAGTCGGTGAGCAGTGCCGAGCCGGAGACGAGCCCCGCCGACCAGCCCAGGCCCAGCACGAACAGGCCCAGCGCGATCCGCCCATGACTCCCGCCCGCCGTACCGGCGAGAAACGCGGCACAGGCCAGCAGCCCCACCGCGAGCCCTATCCCGGACAGCCGCCCCACCCGGTCGGACAGCCTTCCCATCAGCGGCGAGAACGCGTACATCCCCGCGATGTGCCCGCTGATCACCAGCCCGACCAGATCGATGCTCGCCCCGTGATGGCCCAGTTCGACCGGGGTCATCGCCATCACCGACACCATCGCGGTGTGCACCACGGCCACCGTCACCAGCGCGAGCCGGGCCCTGGGCGAGGCGGTCACCGCGGCGAACCCCGCCCGCAGCGACCGCGCGGCCGGCGACCGGTCCTCCTCCGGCGCGAGCGCCCGGGCCGTCAACAACGGATCGGGCCGCAGCAGTACGGCGACCACGACCGCGGCGACCAGGAAGATCCCGCCCGCCCACAGGAAGGGGCCCGCCGCCTCGGGTATCCCGAGCCCCGCGACGCTACGCCCCGCGGGCGCGGCGATGTTGGGTCCGAGGACCGCCCCTATGGTCGTCGCCCACACGACACGCGAGATGGCCCGGGCCCGCTGCTCCGGCTCGGCCAGATCGGCGGCGGCGAACCGGGACTGCAGATTCGCCGACGAGGCCGCCCCGAAGCAGGCCATGCCGCACAGCAGCAGCGGAAAGCTCCCGATGCCCGCCGCGAGCACCACGACACCGGCTCCCAGCGCCCCGACCAGATAGCCGAGGACCAGGCCGGGACGTCGACCGCGCGCCGTCATCAGCGCCGCGAGCGGCATCGACAGCAGCGCGGTGCCCGTGACGGTCGCCGTGGGCGCAAGCCCGGACAGCGACTCGGTTCCGCTGATCTGCTTGGCCAGTACGGCGGCCAGCGCGATCCCGGTGGCGACACCGAGCCCGCCCAGGATCTGGGTCGCGACGAGCACGCCGGAGGTCCGACGTCGCAGGGCGGGCAGCCGTTCGGCCGTGACGGCCCGCTCTTCCAGGGCGGTCACAGCGCGCACCTGGTACCGCCGTGGCCGCACGCGCACGCGCAACCGGTCCTCCCCAGCACGGTCTCTCCCCCCGTAGTCGCCTGCCCGAACTCAGAACAACGGCTCGGGCAGCACCCCCTCCAGCGCGAGCAGCTTCCTCTTCGTCTCCAGGCCGCCCCCGAACCCGCCGATGCCGCCGTCGCTCTCGACGACCCGATGGCACGGCACCACGACCGGCAGCGGATTGGAACCCATCGCCACCCCCACCGCCTGGGCCGCGCGCGGCTGACCTACCCGCCCGGCCAGATCGCCGTAGCCGACGACCGAGCCGTACGGGACGCCGGACGCCAGCTCGCGCAGCACCTGCCGGTTGAAGCCGGAGATCAGGGACCAGTCGAGCGGCAGGTCGAAGTCGCGCCGCGTTCCGGCGAAGTAGGCCTCGACCTGGCGTATCGCCTCGGTCAGCAAGGGGGAGTCGGGCTCCTCGACCGGTTCGGTGCCCAGCCGGGACGCCAGCCGGTCGAGTGTCCTGTCGCGCACCGCGTCCGTGGCGTGGAACACCACGTTGACCAGGCCGTCCTGTGTCGCGGCCAGCAACAGTGGACCGATGTCGGTGCCGACGACGGTCCACACGACCCGCTGCTCGTTCTGCCCATGGCTGTCCATGCGCCCACCGTACGACCCGGCACTGACAACGCCCCGCGAGCGGTCTCAGAACCCGTTCAGCGCGGACCGCACCACATCCGGTTTGTTGGTGATGATGCCGTCCACGCCGTACCCGGCGACCTTCCATGCCGTGGGTGCGTCGTCGACGGTCCAGGCGTACACCTCCATCGGAGTGCCGTGCGGACCGGTGAACCCGTGCACCGCGGAGACGTAGCTCGTGGAGATCGAGCCGTACGACGGGTTGATCAGGTCGGTGAAGGCGGCGTACTCGTGCAGGGCGGAGACGGAAGGTGTGCCGAGGAAGCCGGTCCTGATGCCCGGGCTGAGGTCGTGCACGATCCGGATGCTGTCCGCGCTGAAGCTCTGCACGATCAGCCGGCTGTCGAGGTGGGACTGGTCCAGCCATCCTTCGTTGCCCAGGACCTTGAGGGTCTGCTGCTCGATGCCGGGGTACAGCTCCGGGTTCTTGATCTCCAGGAGCAGGCTCTGGTGGTTGTGCTCCACCTCGCGCATGTACTGCGTGAGCGTGGGCACGCGCGTGCCCGTGAACGCGGCGCCGAACCAGCTGCCCGCGTCGAGGCGGGCGATCTCGGCTGCGGTGAAGTCCTTCACCTTCCAGGGGGCCCGGTCGGGGAACACCTTCGCGACGTCGGTGGTGCGCTTCAGGCTGTCGTCGTGGATGACGACGAGTTCGCCGTCCTTGGTGCGCTGGACGTCGTTCTCCACCCACTGGAAACCGAGCCGGGCCGCCTTGTCGATGGAGGCCAGGGTGTTCTCGGGGGCGTAGGCCGACGCGCCGCGATGGGCGACCACGGTGGGCCACTGGGCGGCGTCACCGGCACTGGCCCGGGGGGAGGGGAGCAGGAGGGCGGCGGCCCCCAGGAGCGCGGTGGTCGAGGCGGCAACTGCGCGCAGGTGCATGCGTACTCCTCGCGTCGAGCGATCACATACAGCTCAAGAGTGACAGCGGAACGTCACTACCCGTGGGGTACAGGATGGACACAGAATGAATGGAGTTGCCCAAGTCCGCTCACCGGTGCCGCACAAGTGGGGCAGGGCCGTGTTTCTTTGCCGGAAAATCGTTCGACCATTCCGGTGGGGGTCATACTCTCTGCGTCGACCCTGACCGTTCCTGCGGTCCTGGGGCTGGGCGGGTTTCAGGAATTTGCGGGACGGAACAGGGCGAGAAGGGTTACTGCGCATGCAGGGCACGGTCGACGGTTTCAGCTACGGACTCGTCACACCGCTGGTGGCCTACCTCATGGCCTGCCTCGGCGGTGCGCTCGGCCTGCGCTGCACCACCAGATCGATGCTCGTGACCCAGTCCTGGAGGCCCGGCTGGCTCGCCCTGGGATCGGCGGCGATCGGTTCCGGCATATGGACGATGCACTTCATCGCGATGATGGGTTTCTCGGTCCGCCAGACACCGGTCCACTACGACAAGCCGATGACCTTCGCGAGCCTCGCCGTCGCCATCGTCATGGTGGGCGTCGGGATCTTCATCGTCGGCTACCGGGGAGCCAGGGGGACGGCCCTGTTCACCGGCGGCACCCTCACCGGCCTGGGCATCGCCTCGATGCACTACCTGGGCATGGCCAGCATGCGCCTCAACGGGAAGCTCGAATACAACACCTTCACGGTCGCCGCCTCCGTCGTCATAGCGGTCGTCGCCGCGATCAGCGCCCTGTGGGCGGCCGGACAGGTCCGCGGGTTCCTGTGGAGCGTGGGCGCGAGCCTCATCATGGGGCTCGCCGTCACCGGCATGCACTACACCGGGATGGCCGCCCTCACCGTCCACGTGCACGGCACGGCCGCGACCACCGACGGAGTCTCCGCCGCGTCACTGCTCGCGCCCATGATGATCGGCCCCCTCGCCTTCCTCGTCCTGGCCGGTGTCGTCGTGATGTTCGACCCGCTGATGGTCATGGGGAAGCCCGCCCGGCTCCCCGTCGAGCACAAGCCCGGCGTCCCGGCCGGCGCCGTCGTCCCGCACCCCCGGCGCACCCCGGTCCGCGCCGACCGCGACCTCGGGCACCGCCGCTCCCGCACCCCGCAGAACCGCTGATCCGACCCCGTTGTCAGTGGCGGGTCGTACGGTTGGTTCCATGCGGCCCGTTTCCCACATCGAACGCACGGTGGCGCCTTTCGAGGTCGTCAGTTCCTACCAGCCCAGCGGCGACCAGCCGGCGGCCATCGCCGAGCTGGCCCGGCGCGTCGAGGCAGGTGAGAAGGACGTCGTCCTGCTCGGCGCGACCGGCACCGGCAAGTCCGCCACCACCGCGTGGATGATCGAGAAGCTCCAGCGCCCCACCCTCGTGATGGCGCCGAACAAGACCCTGGCCGCCCAGCTGGCCAACGAGTTCCGCGAGCTCCTGCCGAACAACGCGGTCGAGTACTTCGTCTCGTACTACGACTACTACCAGCCCGAGGCCTACGTCCCGCAGTCGGACACCTACATCGAGAAGGACTCCTCGGTCAACGAGGAGGTCGAGCGCCTGCGCCACTCCGCGACCAACTCGCTGCTCACCCGCCGCGACGTCATCGTGGTCGCCTCGGTCTCCTGCATCTACGGCCTCGGTACTCCGCAGGAGTACGTGGACCGCATGGTCCCCCTCAAGGTCGGTGACGAGATCGACCGCGACCAGCTGCTGCGCCGTTTCGTGGACATCCAGTACACGCGCAACGACGTGGCCTTCACCCGGGGCACCTTCCGCGTCCGCGGCGACACCATCGAGATCTTCCCGGTCTACGAGGAACTGGCCGTCCGCATCGAGATGTTCGGCGACGAGATCGAGGCGCTCTCCACCCTCCACCCGCTGACCGGCGAGATCATCAGCGAGGACGAGCACCTCTACGTCTTCCCGGCCTCCCACTACATCGCGGGCCCCGAACGCATGGAGCGGGCGGTCAACGACATCGAGAAGGAACTCGGCGAGCGGCTGGCCGAGATGGAGAAGCAGGGCAAGCTCCTGGAGGCCCAGCGCCTGCGGATGCGGACCACGTACGACCTGGAGATGCTCCGCCAGATCGGCTCCTGCTCCGGCGTCGAGAACTACTCGATGCACTTCGACGGCCGCGAGCCCGGCTCCGCGCCGAACACCCTGATCGACTACTTCCCCGAGGACTTCCTCCTCGTCATCGACGAGTCGCACAACACGGTCCCGCAGATCGGCGCGATGTACGAGGGCGACGCCTCCCGCAAGCGCACCCTCGTCGACCACGGCTTCCGGCTGCCCTCCGCCCTGGACAACCGCCCCCTGAAGTGGGAGGAGTTCCAGAAGCGCATCGGACAGACGGTCTACCTCTCGGCGACCCCCGGCAAGTACGAACTCTCGCGCGCGGACGGCGCCGTCGAGCAGATCATCCGCCCCACCGGCCTCATCGACCCCGAGGTCGTCGTCAAGCCCACCGAGGGCCAGATCGACGACCTGGTGCACGAGATCCGCAAGCGCACCGAGAAGGACGAGCGCGTCCTGGTCACCACCCTCACCAAGAAGATGGCCGAGGACCTCACCGACTACTTCCTCGAACTCGGCATCCAGGTCCGCTACTTGCACAGCGACGTCGACACCCTCCGCCGCATCGAGCTGCTGCGCGAGCTGCGCTCCGGCGAGTTCGACGTCCTGGTCGGCATCAACCTCCTCCGTGAGGGCCTCGACCTGCCCGAGGTGTCCCTGGTCGCCATCCTGGACGCCGACAAGGAGGGCTTCCTGCGCTCCGGCACCTCCCTGATCCAGACCATCGGCCGCGCGGCGCGCAACGTCTCCGGCCAGGTCCACATGTACGCCGACAAGATCACCCCGGCGATGGAGAAGGCCATCGAGGAGACCAACCGCCGCCGGGAGAAGCAGGTCGCGTACAACACGGCCCACGGCATCGACCCCCAGCCGCTCCGCAAGAAGATCAACGACATCGTCGCGCAGATCGCCCGCGAGGACGTCGACACGGAGCAGCTGCTCGGCTCCGGCTACCGCAAGGCGGCCAAGGACGGCAAGGGCGCCAAGGCCCCCGTGCCCGCGCTCGGCGGCAAGGCCGCGAAGGGCGGCAAGTCCGCCAAGGGCAAGGCGAAGGACGGGGCGCCGACCGACCGTCCCGCGGCCGAACTCGCCGAGCAGATCGAGGAGATGACACAGCGCATGCGCGCCGCCGCGGCCGACCTGCAGTTCGAGGTCGCGGCCCGGCTGCGCGACGAGGTGCACGAGATGAAGAAGGAGCTGCGCCAGATGAAGGAGGCGGGCCTCGCCTGACCCCCTCGGGGAAGTGCCGGACCTCGGGATATGCGCTCTGTGTTGCAAGACCGACACAAAGTCCGATGCGGGGTTCGGCACTGTCAGTGCCGCTGCGTAGGGTTCTGGGCAGCCGCGGATTCCGCGGCAACAGGGGACAGTTCGAGAGGGGAACAGCCGTGACCGTCAACATGACCAAGGGTCAGGCCATCAGTCTTGAGAAGAACGACGGGACCGGCCTGACCGCGGTGCGCATGGGTCTCGGCTGGCAGGCGGCTCCCCGGCGCGGTCTGTTCGGCTCGCGCACCCGGGAGATCGACCTCGACGCGTCCGCCGTGCTGTTCGCCGACAAGCAGCCGGTCGACGTGGTGTTCTTCCGCCACCTGGTGAGCGACGACGGCTCCGTCCGGCACACCGGCGACAACCTCGTCGGCGGTGTCGGCCAGGGCGGCGACGACGAGGCCATCCTCGTCGACCTCGCGCGCGTGCCCGTCCACATCGACCAGATCGTCTTCACCGTGAACTCCTTCACGGGCCAGACCTTCCAGGAGGTGCAGAACGCGTTCTGCCGCCTGGTCGACGAGACCAACGGCCAGGAACTGGCCCGCTACACGCTGGCTGGCGGCGGCCAGTACACGGCCCAGATCATGGCGAAGGTGCACCGCACCGGCTCCGGCTGGACACTGACGGCCCTCGGCACACCGACCAACGGCCGCACCTTCCAGGACCTGATGCCGGCGATCCTGCCGCACCTCTAGGGCGGCCCGGCACACGAGACGACACGGCTGAGCAGGGGGACGAGAGCGATGGCGGCCGAGCTGGTGCGAGGGCAGAACCACCCGCTCTCCCAGATGCGTCTGGAGATCCGGGTCGCGGCCGGCAAGCCGGTCGTGGCCGCCGCCACGCTCGGCGACGAGCGCGGCAGGATCCACGGCGTGGAGTGGGTGGCCCACCCGGGCACACCCACCCTGCCCGGCCTGGAGGTCTCCAAGCAGGCCGCCGCCGAACACCGTCTCGCGGTGGACCTCGGCGCCATGCCGGAGGCCGTGCACCGCGTCAGCGTGCTGCTCGCGCTGCCCCTCGGCGCCGACGGCCCCACCCGTTTCGGCGCCGTCGCCGCCCCCTTCGTCGCGGTCACCGGCCTCGACGGCACCGAGGTCGCCAGCTACACGATCACCGGCCTGGACGCCGAATCGGCTGTCGTGGCCCTGGAGTTGTACCGCAGACAGGGCGCCTGGAAAGTGCGCGCCGTCGGCCAGGGTTACGCGGGCGGCCTGGCCGAACTCCTCACCGACCAGGGCCTGCCCCAGGCCGCCCACCTCGCGGGCGGCATCAACGAAGCGGTGGCCCGGGGCCTGGCCCGCTCAGTGGCGGCACCCCCGCCCCGCACCACGGACGGCGACCGCACCCGCCAGACGGCCACACCGGGCAGCGGCGCCGACGGGAGCGGTCCTACGACACCGGGTGCCACCGGCGCCGTAGCACCGCAGCCGTCGACCTCTCCGTACGGTGCACAAGGTGCTGTGGCACCGCCGTCCGGATACCCCGCGGACCCGGCCGCCACCCAGCCCGCCGCCCCCGCCACCGGTGGCCCGATCGACTACAGCCACCCGAGTCGGCAGACCGGGGCGCCCCCGTCGCCCGCGCCGACCGTGCCCCCGGCTCCGCCCGGACAGGCCGCGCAGCCCGTCGCCGGTGACGCGACCGGGTGGTCGATGGAGGAGCGGCTCTACAACCAGGTGTGGGGCATGTTCGAGGATCTGGCCCGCACCATGGCCGCCTACCGCAGCGCGGTCGACTTCGCCGACTCGCGCATGGAGAAGGAACTCGACCAGGCGCTGTCCGACCCGCGCAGCAGGATCGGCGGCCAGGGTGAGGCGGCCCGGGAGGCGGCCCAGGCCAAGCATGCCCAACTCGTCGACCAGGCGCGTGCGGCCCTCGACCGGGACCTCGCGCAGCTGGCCGCCGAGTCCGAGGTGGTCGAACCCGCGCTCCCGCTCGCGTTCGCCGGCTGGGACAACCCCGTCTGGCACGGCTACCGCGTCCCGATGGAGATCCCCATGGCCCTGCGCCTGGGCGACCTCCACCTCCCGGAGAGCCCCGACCTGCGGATCCCGATGCTGGTCCGGCTCCCGTTGGAGCGCGGTCTGTGGATCGACAGCGGTGGCGGGGAGTCCCTGGACGGCTCGTTCGCCGACTCCCACGAGCTGCGGCGCCTCGCGCTCGACACGGCCGTGGCGCACGCGGCCCGGCTGCTGGCCGTCTATCCGGTGGGCGAGTTCGCCGTGCATGTCATCGACCCGGCCGGTTCGGCGGCGCAGGCGCTGGTCCCGCTGGTGCACACCGGCGTGCTCGCGGCGCCGCCCGCCGTGGGGGCCGCCGGGGTCGCGGACGTGCTGGCCCGGCTCACCCAGCGGGTGGATCTGGTGCAGATGGCGGTGCGCGGCGGAGCCGCCGACTCACTGCCGCCCGGCCTCGACACGGCCGAACAGCTGCTGATCGTCAACGACTTCCCGCACGGCTTCGACGACCGTGCCGTGACCCAGCTGCGCTATCTCGCGGACGAGGGACCGGCCGTCGGCGTCCATCTGATGATGGTCGCGGACCGCGAGGACGCCGCGGGCTACGGCCCGTTGCTCGACCCGCTCTGGCGTTCGCTGATGCGACTCACCCCGCTGCCCGACGACCATCTCGCCGACCCGTGGGTGGGTCATGCCTGGACGTACGAGCCCTCGCTCGTGCCGCCCGGCAGCCAGGTGCTCCAGCGGGTGCTGACCGAGGTCGCGACAGCGCGTACCAAGTACAGGTAAAGAGCTCTCACCTGCTGCTTTGCCTTTCTTTTGCCCGTCTCTTTACCTTTCCTTGGTGATTGGGGTAAGCTCTTCCGTACGGAGGGGAGTACTCCCTATCTGCTGCGGCGTACCCGTCAATACGGATCAGGCCAGATCCCGGGGCGTCGGCCCTGGACGCCCGTCCAAGGTGGAAGAGACCTCCGGTAGCGACGACGCTGACCATTTGCCGTTAATACCGCCGGAGGAGCAGTAGTGGATGTTTCCGTGACCCTGTGGGTCCTGACCATCGTGGGGCTGGCAGCCCTCATCGCCGTCGACTTCTTCATCGGCCGCAAGCCGCATGACGTGTCGATCAAGGAAGCCGGGATCTGGACGATCGTCTGGATCGCCCTCGCCGGACTCTTCGGACTCGGCCTGCTCGTCTTCGGAGGCGGCCAGGCAGGCGGCGAGTTCTTCGCCGGCTTCATCACCGAGAAGTCGCTGAGCGTCGACAACCTCTTCGTCTTCGTCCTGATCATGGCGAAGTTCGCCGTGCCCTCGCAGTACCAACAGCGGGTGCTGCTCGTCGGCGTCCTCATAGCCCTGGTCCTGCGGGCCATCTTCATCGCGGCGGGCGCGGCTGTCCTCGCCAACTTCGCGTGGGTCTTCTACATCTTCGGCGCCTTCCTCATCTGGACCGCCTGGAAGCTCATCCAGGAGGCCCGGGCCGACGAGGAGGACGAGGAGTTCGAGGAGAACAAGCTGCTCAAGGCCGCCGAGCGCCGCTTCGGCGTGGCCGACCGGTACCACGGCACCAAGCTGTGGATCCAGGAGAACGGCAAGCGGGTCATGACCCCGATGCTGGTCGTGATGCTCGCCATCGGTACGACGGACGTGCTGTTCGCCCTCGACTCCATCCCCGCGATCTTCGGCCTCACCCAGGACCCGTACATCGTGTTCACGGCCAACGCGTTCGCCCTGATGGGCCTGAGGCAGCTGTACTTCCTCATCGGCGGCCTGCTCAAGAAGCTGGTCCACCTCAGCTACGGCCTGTCGGTCATCCTCGGCTTCATCGGCGTCAAGCTGGTGCTGCACGCCTTGCACGAGTCCGGGGTCCATGTCCCGGAGATCTCCATCCCGGTCTCCCTCGGCGTGATCTGCGGGGTCCTGATCGTCACCACGATCACCAGCCTGATGGCCAACAAGAAGCAGGCGGCGGCCGAGGCGGCGCAGGCGGGGACCGAAGGCGCTCCGAAGGACAGCATCGACGCCTGACCACGCCGGACGTAGGAACAGCGATCACCGGGAGCACCGCGCGATGAATTGCCGACCACCGCTCCCGGTGCTTCGTTGGATACCGAGCGCCCCCGCCCCGGGGGTGGCACGGCCGGGTGGAGGCATTCATGGACGCAGCGATGAAATTCGTGCAGATCGTCGACTTCGAGACCGACCGCTTCGACGAGATGCGAGCGCTGGCGGAGGAGGCGGACAAGCGCATGGCCGGCCGCGACGGCGGGCCCACCCACCGCCTCGTCCTGCGGGACCGGAGCAAGCCCGGCCACGTCCTCGTCGTGATCGAGTTCGACTCGTACGAGGACGCCATGAGCAACAGCAACGATCCCGGTACCACCGAATTCGCCCAGCAGATGGCCGCGTTGTGTACCAGGCCGCCGTCCTTCACCGACTGCGACGTACTGGACATGACCGAGTTCAAGTAGCGCGCGACGGGCTCCGCGACGCCGGAGTGCGGGGCCCGTACGCCTCTGCGAGGATCTCTTCATGATCACTCGGCTCAGGTCGCTCACCACCCGGTGGACGACCTTCGTACCGGTGCTCGCAGCCGTCCTGCTGATCTTCACCTGGGGGCGCAAGGACCTGCCCGGCGTGGTCGTCGCCCTGGTGACCCTGGTCCTCGCCGGGGCCGTCCTGGCCGCGGTGCACCATGCCGAGGTCATCGCCCACCGCGTCGGCGAACCCTTCGGCTCCCTGGTCCTCGCAGTCGCCGTCACGATCATCGAGGTCGCCCTGATCGTCACCCTGATGGCTGACGGCGGCGACAAGAGCTCGACCCTCGCCAGAGACACCGTCTTCGCGGCCGTCATGATCACCTGCAACGGCATCGTCGGCCTGTGCCTCATCGTCGCCTCGCTGCGGCACGGCACCGCGGTCTTCAACCCCGAGGGCACCGGCGCCGCCCTCGCCACCGTGGCGACCCTGGCCACGCTCAGCCTGGTCCTGCCGACCTTCACCACCAGCAAGCCGGGCCCGGAGTTCTCCGGCGCCCAGCTCACCTTCGCCGCACTGTCCTCACTCGCCCTGTACGGCCTCTTCGTGGCCACGCAGACCGTGCGGCACCGCGACTACTTCCTGCCGGTCTCCCGGCAGGGTGCGGTGATCACCAAGGAGCATCACGCGGACGCGCCGAACGCCCGCACCGCCCTGATCAGCCTGGGCCTGCTGGGCCTCGCCCTGATCGGTGTCGTAGGACTGGCCAAGGGCGTGTCGCCGACCATCGAGTCCGGCGTCGAGGCCGCCGGGCTGCACCATGCCGTCGTCGGCGTGATCATCGCGCTGCTCGTCCTGCTCCCCGAGACCATCGCCGCCCTGCGCTCCGCCCGCCGCGACCGCGTACAGACCAGCCTCAATCTCGCGCTCGGCTCGGCCATGGCCAGCATCGGCCTCACCATCCCCGCGGTCGCTCTGGCGTCCGTCTGGCTCTCCGGACCGCTCGTCCTCGGCCTCGGCTCGACCCACATGGTGCTGCTCGCCCTGACCGTGGTGGTCAGCTCCCTGACAGTGGTGCCGGGACGGGCGACACCGCTCCAGGGCGGCGTCCATCTGGTGCTGTTCGCGGCGTACTTGGAGCTGGCGATCAACCCGTAGCCGTGTCATCCGGTGGCCGGCTCGGGGACCGCCACCCGCACCGGCCGCGTCTCCGGCAGCAGTGCGAAGCAGCCCAGGCTGAACAGCGCGACCCCCGTCAGATAGGCGCCCACACCCCAGGGAACGCGTCCGCCGTGCTCGGCGAGCGCCGTCGCCACGATCGGGGTGAGCGCGCCGCCGAGAACCCCGCCGAGGTTGTAGCCCACGGCGGCGCCCGTACAGCGCACTCGCGGCTCGTACAGCTCCGGCAGATACGCGCCCAGCACGGCGAACATCGTCACGAACGCGAGCAGCGCTCCCAGGAATCCGAGGAACATCAGCAGCGGTGCACCCGTGGCGAGCAGCGCGACCATCGGGAACATCCACAGCGCGGCGGCCGCGCACCCCAGCAGGCACAGCGGTCGGCGCCCGTAGCGGTCGCTCAGCAGCGCCACCAGCGGGGTCAGCGAGCCCTTCACCACCACGGCGGCCATGATGCAGGCCAGCATCTCGGTACGGCCGACCCCGAGCCGCTCCGTGCCGTAGGCCAGGGACCAGGTCGTCACCGCGTAGAAGATGGCGTACCCCACCGACAGCGCCCCGGCGGTCAGCAGGACCAGCCGCCAGTGATCGCGCACGACCTCGGCGAGCGGCACGCGCGCGTGGTCGTCGATTTCGAGGAACCGGGGACTCTCGACGAGCGACGAACGCAGCCACAGCCCGCCCAGTGCCAGCGCCCCGGCCGCCCAGAACGGCACCCGCCAGCCCCACTGCGCGAACTGCGCGTCGGTCAGGGTCGCCGACAGCGCCAGCATCACGCCGTTGGCCAGCAGGAACCCCACCGCCGGCCCGATCTGCGGAAAGCTCGACCACAGTCCGCGCCGCCCGGCGGGCGCGTGCTCGGCGGTCAGCAGCACCGCCCCGCCCCACTCCCCGCCGAGCCCCAGGCCCTGCAGAAAACGCAGGACCAGGAGGAGCACGGGAGCGGCCACCCCGATCGAGCCGTACGACGGGACGCAGCCGACCGCGACCGTCGAGGCACCGGTCAGCAGCAGCGAGGCGACGAGCACCGGCCGCCGCCCGCGCCGGTCCCCGAAGTGCCCGAACAGGATCGAGCCCAGCGGTCGCGCCACGAAGCCCACACCGAACGTCCCGAAGGCGGCCAGCGTCCCCGCGACCGGCGAGAACGTCGGGAAGAACAGGGGCCCGAGGACCAGGGCCGCCGCCGTGCCGTAGACGAAGAAGTCGTAGAACTCGATCGCGGTTCCGGCGAGGGAGGCGGCGGCGAGCCGCAGCATGGACGGTGGGCTTACGGTGCGTGCATCGTGCATGCCGCGTCAACTACCCACAGTGAACAACGGTTACGGGGGCGCACGGTGGTGCGGAGGCGGCGTGATAGACCGGGTCCGAGCAGTGGTCGTCAATCGGCGGCCCATCTCGAACGACTTGTCCGAACGGACCGGAGGAACCGTGCCCCGCACCCTGGCCAACGCCCCGATCATGATCCTCAACGGCCCCAACCTGAACACCCTCGGCCAGCGTCAACCGGAGATCTACGGCTCCGACACGCTCGCCGACGTCGAGGCGCTGTGCGTCAAGGCGGCGGCCGGGCACGGCGGCACGGTGGACTTCCGGCAGTCCAACCACGAGGGCGAACTGGTCGACTGGATCCACGAGGCGCGGCTCAACCACTGCGGCATCGTGATCAACCCGGGGGCGTACTCGCACACGTCCATCGCCATCCTGGACGCCCTCAACACCTGTGACGGGCTGCCGGTGTTGGAGGTCCACATCTCCAACATCCACCGGCGCGAGTCTTTCCGGCACCACTCGTACGTCTCGCTGCGCGCCGACGGCGTCATCGCGGGGTGCGGTGTGCAGGGGTACGTGTTCGGCGTGGAGCGGGTCGCCGCGCTGGCGGGGGCGGGCAAGGCCGATGCGTAAGGCGTAAGCATCGGCCTCCAGGCGCACGCTCCTTACAGACGACCAGTTACAGACGCCCCGTCACAGCCGGCCCGCCTCCACGATCCGTCGCAGGAAGCGCTGTGTGCGCTCCTGCTGCGGGTCGCCGAAGATCTGCTGGGCGGTGCCGCGCTCCAGGACCACGCCTCCGTCCAGGAAGCAGACCTGGTCGGCGACGTCCCGGGCGAAGCCCATCTCATGCGTGGCCAGCACCATGGTCATGCCCTCGTCCTTCAAGTCCCGGACCACGGCGAGCACTTCACCGACCAGCTCGGGGTCGAGCGCGGCGGTGATCTCGTCGAAGAGCAGTAGTCGCGGCCGCACGGCCAGGGCGCGCACGATCGCGACCCGCTGCTGCTGACCGCCGCTCAGCCGGTCCGGATACGCGCCCGCCTTGTCCCCGAGCCCGAGCCGCTCCAGCAGCTCACGCGCGTGTGCCTCGGCCTCCGCACGCGACGCGCCGTGCACCCGGCGCGGGGCCAGGGTGATGTTCTCCAGGACCGTCATGTGCGGGAACAGGTTGTACGCCTGGAACACCACGCCGATACGGCGGCGTATCGCGTCCGGGTCGACGCGTGGATCGGTGATCTCCTCGCCGTCCAGCCAGATCGCGCCGTCGTCGATGTCCTCCAGGAGGTTCGCGCACCGCAGCAGCGTCGACTTGCCGGAGCCGGAGGCGCCGATCAGCGCCGTCACGGTGTGCGGAGGGACCTCCAGGTCGACGTCCCGCAGGACGACGGACGTACCGAAGGTCTTGCGGACGGACTCCATGCGCAGCACGGGAGAGGCGGCGGAGATGTCTTCGGTGCTCAAGTCGTGCCTCCCTGGGCGCGCTGCCGGTCCATCCTGGCCGTCACCCAGTCCGTGAAGCGGGTCATCGGGATGGTCAGCGCCACGAAGACGAGCCCCGCGACGATGTACGGCGTGTAGTTGAGGGCGCGCTGCGCGATGATGTCGGACGCGCGTACGGCGTCGATCGCGCCGCCGATCGACACGAGCCCGGTGTCCTTCTGGAGGGACACCAGATCGTTCAACAAGGGCGGCACCTGTCGGCGTACGGCCTGGGGGAGCACCACGTGCCGCAGCGCCTGCCGGTTGGTCAGGCCCAGTGAGCGGGCCGCGGCGCGCTGCGAGGGGTGGATGGACTCGATGCCGGCGCGGAACACTTCGGCGACGTACGCCGAGTACGTCAGCGTCAGCGCGGTACCGCCCAGCCACACGGGGTCGACGGTCACGCCCTGGAGGCGCAGCGCGGGCACTCCGAAGACCACGATCATCAGGTTGATGATCAGCGGCAGCCCGCGGAAGAAGTCCGTGTACGCCGCCGCCAGCACCCGCAGCGGGAAGAACACCGGGCCGCGCAAAGTGCGCGCGACGGCGATCAGCATCCCCAGGACGAGCACCAGGACACCGCAGATCAGCAGCAGCCGGATGTTGAGCCACAGGCCTTCGAGGACCTTGGGGAACGCCTCGCGCGCGTAGTGCCCGTCGAAGAACGTCTCCTTGGTGCGCTCCCAGCCCGGCGCGCTGACCACGACCACGTACAGGACGACGGCGGTGACAAGGGTCGACACCGCGGCGATCGCGGTCGCGCGACGGGCACGCGCGCGTTTGTGGCGCTCGCGGTCCAAGCGGCGCTGCGAGGGGACGTACGAGTCGCCCCCGCCGGGCATGTCGCCCTTGTCGTCCGCGCCTTCCCGGCCCGACTCGTCCTTCACCACGGTCACTTGAGGACCGGGGCGTCGACGGCGTCGGACAGCCACTGCTTCTCCAGCGCCGCCAGCGTGCCGTCCTTGCGGAGCGCGTCCACGGCCGACGTCACGCACGAGGTGAGATCGCTGCCCTTGTCCAGGACGAGCCCGAACTGCTCGGGCGTGCCGCCCTGGTTCTCGAACTGGCCGACGATCTTGGCGTTGGTCACCTCGGCCGAGGTGATGTAGAAGGCGGTCGGCAGGTCGACCACGATGGCGTCGACCTGACCGTTCTTGAGCGCGGACACGGCCTGGTCGTTCTTGGAGAACGCGGCCTCCTGCTGCGTCGGCTTCACCACGTCGCTGATGTAGTTCAGGCTCGTGGTGCCGACCTGGGCGCCCAGTTTGAGGCCCTTCAGGCCCGCGATGCTCGTCGCCTTGGCGGCCTTGCTGCCCTTGAGCGCGATGACTGCCTGGCGGACGTCGTAGTAGCCGGACGAGAAGTCGACGGCCTTCTTGCGCTCGGCGCTGATCGACACCTGGTTGATGTCGAAGTCGAAGGTCTTCACACCGGGCGCGAAGGCCTTGTTGAAGGGGACGCTCTGCCAGACGACGGCGCTCTTGTCGTAGCCGAGCTGCTTCGCCACGGCGTAGGCGACCGCCGACTCGAAGCCCTTGCCGTTGGCGGGCTTGTCGTCCTCGAACCAGGGCTCGTACGCCGGTTCGTCCGTCGCGATCGTCAGCTTGCCGGAGGTCTGGGTGGCCAGCTTGCCCTTGGCGCAGGTGGTCCCGGCCGACGTGGAGGCCTTGTCGGAGGCTTTGTCCTCGGGTTGGGGAGCACAGCCGACAGCGGTGGCGAGGAGGGCTATGGTGACGGCGGCTATCGCGCGACTCGGTACGCGAGGGGCAAGGTGCATGGACGGGAGAGTGACAGCCAAACGTCCTGTTTGTCGAGGTCACAGCCCTGAATGTCCGCATATTGGGAACGGGTGTTGCGTTCTCGTGAACTGCTCCCGTGCGATCCCGCCGGCGACGCGCTTGCCGGGGCCGCCGGTCGAGGGCGGGGATCGATGGACCGGCGGCCCATCCGCACAGGAGCCGTCATCCTGAGCGGGGCTGCTTCCAGTTGACCGCGCAACCATGTGTGCCGGGAGCGCGCGTACGGCACCGGCGCGTGCGAACGGTTCACACGGGGCGCGCGGGAGCCGTTGCACGCCCAGCGGTTCACCACCCGCGCGCGTGCCACTCCGGCAGATGCGGACGCTCGGCGCCCAGCGTCGTGTCGTTGCCGTGCCCCGGGTAGACCCAGGTCTCGTCCGGGAGCGTGTCGAAGATCTTCGTCTCGACGTCGTGGATCAGGCTGGCGAACGCCTTCGGGTTCTTCCAGGTGTTGCCCACACCGCCCGGGAACAGGCAGTCCCCGGTGAACACATGGGGATGCCCGTGCGGGTCGTCGTAGACGAGCGCGATCGAGCCCGGGGTGTGGCCCACGAGGTGACGCGCGGTCAGTTCGACCTGCCCCACCCGGATCGTGTCGCCGTCGTCGACCAGGACGTCGGTCGGCACCGGGATGCCGTCGGCGTCCTCGCGGCCCGCGTGGGTACGCGCGCGCGTGGCCGTCACGACCTCGGCGAGCGCCTGCCAGTGGTCCCCGTGCTGGTGGGTGGTGACGACGGACGCGATGCCGTCGTCACCGATCGTGCCGAGCAGGGTCTCCGCGTCGTTGGCCGCGTCGATCAGCAACTGCTCGTCCGTGGCCCGGCAGCGCAGCAGATAGGCGTTGTTGTTCATGGGCCCGACCGCGATCTTGGTGATCATCAGGTCCGTGAGCTCATGCACGTCCGCCGGACCGCCGACCGTCACCTCTCCGCTGTACGTCATGGCGGTCACCCTATAGCGGGGGAAGCGTCGGCAAGGCGCCGCCGTCGACCGTCAGACCGGACCCGTCACGGCGTCCGCAGAGCCAGCCGAGCAGATCTGCCGGGCTGCCGGTGACGGTGACTTCGGGCTTCTCGGCGGGCCGGCCCGTGCTCCACGCGTGCGTGCCGTCCGAAAGGTGTGTCGACGGCACCTCGGGGTGCCCGGTGAACCGCTCGGCGAGGAAGTCGATCTCCCGCTGGGTGAACTCCTCGGGCAGGTCCTCCAGTTCGTACCCGATCCCCATGTCCACGTGATGCAGCTCGACCTCGACCCACCGCCGGAACGGCACCCGCGACGCGGTGTCGACGACCCCGTTGCGCAGCTCCACGGTGCGCGACCAGTCCGCCGGAACGGCGCCCACCGCTTGGAAACGGGCCCCGCTCTCACGCACGTCGGCGAGCTGGACGTCGAGGGGGCGCGGGGCGTCGCGCTCGATGTCGGCGTCACGGACGCTCGCCGTGGCGTACATGGGGCGCCCCTCCAGGACGTTCACGAGGGCGTCCGCGTTGCGGGCGATGTGGGCGAGGACGTGATTGCGGCTCCAGCCGGGGAGCCGTGACGGCTCGGCGGCCGAGGCGTTGTCCAGTGCGGCGGCTGCGGTGAGGAGCCGTTCGGTCGCGTCATGTACAGAGGCCAGGTCATGAGCGTGATCAATCATGCTGCTGACCCTAGCCCCGCCACACCTTTGGGTGAAGGTGGTGAAGCTGTGCCCTAAATCGAATGCACGTGCTATATCGTCGGGTGCGGCGTCGGGCATGCTGGAAGGCCGGAGGTTGTTATGCCTCGGCCGGGATTCCGACCGGCGTTGTCAGTGGCTCCCCCTAGTCTGAGAACGACGGGGGCCCCGCCCCTGTCACTTCTCTCAAGAAAGGTGCGGACCGGCGTGGCCGACCGTCTCATCGTCCGTGGCGCGCGCGAGCACAATCTGAAGAATGTCTCGCTCGACCTTCCACGCGACTCGCTCATCGTTTTCACGGGCCTGTCCGGGTCGGGCAAGTCCTCCCTGGCCTTCGACACGATCTTCGCCGAGGGCCAGCGGCGCTACGTGGAATCGCTCTCCTCGTACGCCCGTCAGTTCCTCGGCCAGATGGACAAGCCGGACGTCGACTTCATCGAAGGTCTCTCCCCGGCCGTCTCCATCGACCAGAAGTCGACCTCGCGCAACCCGCGCTCGACGGTCGGCACCATCACCGAGGTCTACGACTATCTGCGCCTGCTCTTCGCGCGCATCGGCAAGCCGCACTGCCCGGAGTGCGGTCGGCCGATCTCGCGCCAGTCGCCGCAGGCCGTCGTCGACAAGGTCCTGGCGCTGCCGGAGGGGAGCCGCTTCCAGGTCCTGTCGCCGCTGGTGCGCGAGCGCAAGGGCGAGTTCGTCGACCTGTTCGCGGACCTCCAGACCAAGGGTTACAGCCGCGCGCGCGTGGACGGCGAGACAATCCAGCTCTCCGAACCGCCGGTCCTGAAGAAGCAGGAGAAGCACACCATCGAGGTGGTCATCGACCGCCTCACGGTGAAGGACTCCGCCAAGCGCCGCCTCACCGACTCCGTGGAGACCGCCCTCGGCCTCTCCGGCGGCATGGTCGTGCTCGACTTCGTCGACCTCCCCGAGGACGATCCCGAGCGCGAGCGCATGTACTCGGAGCACCTGTACTGCCCGTACGACGACCTGTCCTTCGAGGAGCTGGAGCCCCGCTCCTTCTCCTTCAACTCGCCCTTCGGCGCCTGCCCCGAGTGCTCCGGCATCGGCACGCGCATGGAGGTCGACGCCGAGCTGATCGTCCCGGACGAGGACAAGTCCCTGGACGAGGGCGCCATCCACCCGTGGTCGCACGGCCACACCAAGGACTACTTCGGCCGCCTCGTCGGAGCCCTCGCGGACGCGCTGGGCTTCCGCACCGACATCCCCTTCGCGGGCCTCCCGCAGCGCGCCAAGAAGGCCCTCCTGTACGGCCACAAGACGCAGATCGAGGTGCGGTACCGCAACCGGTACGGCCGTGAGCGGGTCTACACGACGCCCTTCGAAGGCGCCGTCCCCTTCGTGAAGCGGCGGCACGGCGAGGCGGAGAGCGACGCCAGCAGGGAGCGCTTCGAGGGCTATATGCGCGAGGTGCCCTGCCCGACCTGTCACGGCACGCGTCTGAAGCCGGTCGTCCTCGCGGTCACGATCATGGACAAGTCGATCGCCGAGATCTCCGGCATGTCCATCAGCGACTGCGCCGAGTTCCTGGGCGGGATGAAGCTCGACGCCCGCGACAAGAAGATCGCCGAGCGCGTGCTGAAGGAGTGCAACGAGAGGCTGCGCTTCCTGGTCGACGTCGGCCTTGACTACCTCTCGCTGAACCGCGCGGCCGGCACCCTCTCCGGCGGCGAGGCCCAGCGCATCCGCCTGGCCACCCAGATCGGCTCCGGACTCGTCGGCGTCCTGTACGTCCTCGACGAACCGTCCATCGGCCTGCACCAGCGCGACAACCACCGGCTGATCGAGACCCTGGTCCGGCTCCGCGACATGGGCAACACGCTCATCGTCGTCGAGCACGACGAGGACACCATCAAGGTCGCCGACTGGATCGTCGACATCGGCCCCGGCGCCGGCGAGCACGGCGGCAAGGTCGTGCACAGCGGCTCCCTGAAGGAGCTGCTCGCCAATGACGAGTCGATGACCGGGCAGTACCTGTCCGGCAAGAGGGCCATCCCGCTGCCCGAGATCCGGCGCCCGCTCGACCCCTCCCGCCGGCTCACGGTGCACGGCGCCCGCGAGAACAACCTCCAGGACATCGACGTCTCGTTCCCCCTGGGCGTGTTCACCGCGGTCACCGGCGTCTCCGGCTCCGGCAAGTCGACCCTGGTCAACGACATCCTGTACACGCACCTGGCCCGCGAGCTGAACGGCGCGAGGAACGTACCGGGGCGGCACACGCGCGTGGACGGCGACGACCTCGTCGACAAGGTCGTGCACGTCGACCAGTCGCCCATCGGCCGCACCCCCCGGTCCAACCCGGCGACGTACACCGGAGTCTTCGACCACGTCCGCAAGCTGTTCGCGGAGACGACCGAGGCGAAGGTGCGGGGCTATCTGCCCGGCCGCTTCTCCTTCAACGTCAAGGGCGGCCGCTGCGAGAACTGCGCGGGCGACGGCACCATCAAGATCGAGATGAACTTCCTGCCGGACGTCTATGTCCCGTGCGAGGTGTGCCACGGCGCCCGGTACAACCGCGAGACCCTGGACGTCCACTACAAGGGCAAGTCCATCGCCGACGTCCTGAACATGCCGATCGAGGAGGCCACGGAGTTCTTCGAGGCGGTCCCCGGTATCGCCCGCCACCTCAACACCCTCAAGGACGTCGGCCTCGGCTACGTCCGGCTCGGCCAGTCCGCGACCACCCTGTCCGGCGGTGAGGCCCAGCGCGTCAAGCTCGCCAGCGAGCTCCAGCGCCGCTCCACCGGCCGTACGGTCTACGTCCTGGACGAGCCCACCACCGGCCTGCACTTCGAGGACATCAGCAAGCTCCTCACCGTCCTCGGTGGACTGGTCGACAAGGGCAACACGGTCATCGTCATCGAGCACAACCTCGACGTGATCAAGGTGGCCGACTGGGTCGTCGACATGGGCCCCGAAGGCGGCGCGGGCGGTGGTCTCGTCATCGCCGAGGGCACCCCGGAACAGGTCGCCGCGGTAGGAGCCAGCCATACCGGCAAGTTCCTGCGCGAGATCCTCGACGCCGACCGGATCAGCGACGGAGCCCCGGTGAAGGCCCCGCGCAAGGTGGCTGCCAAGAAGACGGCGGCGGTCGCGAAGAAGACCGCTGCGCCTGCCAAGAAGGCCGCGCCCGCGAAGAAGACGACGCGGGCCCGCAAGGCCTGACCGGAGCAAGGACACCGATGCGGCGCCTGGCGGGGACTCCCCGCGAGGCGCCGCGTCTGCTCAACGCCCGCTACAGATCGCCCAGTTCGGAGGCGTACGGCGGTTCCGCCCCCGCCCGGGAACAGGTGATCGCCGCCGCCCGCGCCGCGTACCGCAGCAACCGGGTCCAGCCGTCGCGGCCGAGGCCGGCCAGTCCCTCGGGGGACAGTGCGTCCCGGGCGGACAGACCGTGCAGCAGCGCCGCGTTGACCGTGTCGCCGGCCCCGATCGTGTCCACGACGTCGACCTTCTCACCCGGCACCGGATACACCTTGCCGTCCCGGGTGAACGCGGTGAGACCGTCGCCGCCCTGGGTGATCACGACGGCCGAGGGACCGGCGTCCAGCCACTCGACGGGGTTGCCCCCGAGCCACAGCGCGTCCTCCTCGGAGAGCTTCAGCAGCGACACGTGCGGCAGCCAGCTCCTGAAGCGCGCGCGGTAGGCGTCCGCGTCGGGGATCAGACCGGCCCGGATGTTCGGGTCGAGCGCGGTGAACACGCCCTGTGCGGCGGCGGTCCGCATCAGCTCCTCGTAGGCGCTCGCGCCCGGCTCCAGGACGAGCGAACAGGTCCCGAAGGACACCGCCTCGGTCTCGGCCGGCAGCGCGTAGGGCATCGCGAAGAGCCGGTCGGCGGTGCCGTCGACGTAGAAGGAGTACGAGGCCGAGCCGTTCGCGTCGAGCGTGGCCGCCGCGAGCGTGGTCGGCTCCGGGCCGCGCTGTACGTCCAGTACGTCCACGTCGGCCTGCCGGAGCCCCGCGAGCAGGGCCTCGCCGAACGCGTCCTGGGAGACCCGCGAGCAGAAGGCGGTGGCGGAGCCGAGGCGGCCGAGGGCGACGGCGGTGTTGTAGGGGCCGCCGCCGAGCGCCGGCTTGAGGACCGCGAGGGCGCCCGGGCCCTGCGGTACCAGATCGATCAGGGCCTCACCGGCGACGACGATCACGAGACGTTTCCCTTCGTGTGCTTCTCGGGCTGGTCGGGGCAGCCGCACGACGTGCGGTGGACGAACGCGCAGGGGAGCCGCAGCACACGGGCGGGCCGGTCCGGCGCGGCGAGCCGGTCCAGCAGCAGCCGTACGGCCTCGGCGCCGATCTCCCTGCTGGGCTGGGCGATCGCGGTGAGCCGGGGCTCGAACAGGTCCGCCCAGGCGAAGTCGTCGAAGCAGCACAGCGCGAGGTCGCCGGGGACGGACAGACCGCGCTCGCGCAGGGCGCGCAGGGCGCCGATGGTCATCGCGTTGTTGGCGGTAACCAGGGCCGTGGGCGGCGCGGCGAGGGACAGCAGGGCCGCGGTGGCCCGCTCGGCGGCGGCCGACTCGGAGTCGCCGTGCGCCAACAGCCGCTCGTCGTAAGGGAGTCCGGCGGCGGCGAGGCCGTGCCGGTATCCGGCGATCCGTTCACCGGTGGTGCTGAGCCCGGGCAGGCCCGCGACGAGGCCGATCCGGCGGTGGCCGAGTCCGGCGAGATGGGTGACCAGCTGTGCCGTCGGCCCGATGTTCTCGGCGCACACCTGGTCGAAGGGGCCTGCCTGGTCGGAGGGGGACGCGTCGTCCGCGGGCGCCTCGACCACCCGGTCCAGGAACACCGTCGGTACCGAGTGCCGCCCGAGGTACGCGACCAGCGCGTCGGGGTCCGCCGACGGCGCGACGATCATGCCGTCCACCCGGCGCTCGTGCAGGAGTCGGCCGACCTTGAGCTCGTGCTCCGGGTCGTCGTGCGGGTCGGCGATGAGCAGGCTGTAGCCGTGCTCCAGGGAGCCTGCCTCGACACCCTGGAGGATCTCCGTGAAGTACGGGTTGCTGATCGCCGACACCGCGAGGCCGATGGAGCGGGTGCGGGACGTCACCAGGGAGCGGGCCAGGGTGTTGGGGATGTAGCCCAGCTCCTCGATCGCGCTCAGCACGGCCTGCCGGGTGTCGGGCAGCACCGGGCGGGTGTCGTTCAGGACGTGCGAGACGGTCGCGACGGACACACCGGCGCTGCGTGCGACGTCCACCATGGTGGCCACCGTGAATCCCCCTGTCTGAGCACGGCAGGTCTTCCGGCCGGGAACCTATCCCATCCGGCGCCGGTACGTAAACGCTTGCGCAAACGTTTACGTACCGTGAGCGCTCATAGGGTGAACCCGACTCAAAGCGGGCGGAACCTCACCGGTATCGTGCGCCGTGCACCGACCTCCGAACGGTTGCGCACTGCCCCTGAACAGCCCGAACAGCTGGAGACCCGCATGCCCGGCCGCCCCGTCCCGAGCCGTCGTACCGTCCTGCGCGGAGCGGCCCTCGCACCCGTCGCCGGGCTCGGGCTCACCGCCTGCTCGGGCGGCGGCTCAGGGGCCTCCGCGACGCCGACCGCGCCCGTGGACCTCGGCGCGGAGAGCGAGATCGCCAAGGGGAGCGCGAAGCTGTATCGCGATCAGAACGTGGTCGTGAGCCGCACCGCGAACGGCACCCTCAAGGCGTACAGCACGATCTGCACGCACGCGCAGTGCCCCATCAACAAGCTGGACGGCACGACTCTCATCTGCCCGTGCCACAGCAGCCAGTTCGACGCCACCACGGGCAAGGTGCTCCAGTCGCCGGCCACCGAGCCGCTGCAGGAGCTGAAGGTGACGGCCGAGAACGGCAGGATCGTCGCGGGACCGGGCGCCTGACCCCTGGGGCGCCGAGCCCGCGGCGGCTCACTCCCAGTCCCAGCCGATGCCCACGATCCCCGACCGCATCCGAGGCTCCACGAGGTGCACCGCGTGGTGTCCGGTCAGGCGCAGTTCCTGACGGCCGCTGCGCGGGGCCGCCGCCGAGTGCTGGGTGAAGCGGTGGCAGCGCGTCGGCAGCGTGTTCTCGTCGAAGCTCACCTGAAGCGCGTACTGGCCGCCCGCGGAACCGAAGTCGCGGACGTACTCGCGGGAGACGCCGGCGGTGCCGTCCTCGACGCCGTAGCGGAAGAGGAACGTATCTCCGGAGCGCAACCGGGTGCCGAAGAGGAGCTCGGCGACCAGCATGCCGGTGTCGTGGTGGCGGCGGACGCGGCCCGTACGGCAGTTCTCCAGGGCGTGCACCGTCATGTGCTCCGGGGTGCAGCCCGGGTCGCCGTAGTGGACGGCTATGAAGCGGTCGATGCCGTCCCGGTGGGCGCGGACGATGTGGTGCGACTCGCGGCTCGCCAGCTCGCGGCGCGGGCCGACGCGCACCCGCTCGTGGTGCCCGAAGGTGTGCAGCCCGCTGTCGGGCGTGGACTCCAGCTCGGCCAGGAGCTGTTCCAGGACGCCCGAGGCCTCGACGAAGGAGCGGTAGGAGCGAGCCGCTGGGCGGGCGGCTACCGAGCGTTCCTCGGCCTCGGCGAGCAGCCGGATCAGTGACTCCTCCGGGAGGTGGAGGATCTCCTCCAGGGCCCGTACGGCGCGCAGCGACTCGGGGCGCTGCGGGCGGCGGGCGCCCTGCTGCCAGTAACTCAGGCTGGTGACGCCGACCTTGACCCCGTAGCGCGTCAGATGGTGCTGGACGCGCTGCAGCGGCAGTCCGCGGGCGGCGATGGCGGCGCGCAGTGCGACATGGAAGGGGCCGCCGCGCAGGGCCGAGTCGAGTTCCGCGGTGGCGACATCCGCCTGCTGTGTGGCGTGCGGCATGCAGGGGCCCTTTCTGTGAATGTTCACAACGGCTGGTCAGGCCGTTCACGCGGGTTGCTTCGGGGCCCCCGTCGCCGCCGGAGAGGGGTCTTCACATCCGTACGCCGTCGTTCACGCCCCGAGTTCCCCCGCATTGAAGCGTGTTGACCAAGTCCCGACAACACCTGTCGCCCAACAGTCCGGTGTGACCTGGCCGAGTCGTGGTGGGTGGGTTCAGGGCGGTGCGCTCGGGCCGCCGGCGCTCAGGACGTCCCTGATCGCCCGCGCGGAGAGGGACGACTTGTGCAGGAATCCGCGCGCGGGGCTGGCGGCGATCAGTTCCTGGAAGTCCTCCCGTGAGTGGGTCGAGATGAGGATCACCGCCGGTACGTCGCCCACCAGGCGGCGCGCGACGTCGAAGCCGTTCTCGCCGTCGAGGTCGAGATCGACCAGGACGACGTCAGGTGCCGTCTCCCTGACCCGGGAGAGGGCGTCCGCGCCCGTCGAGGCGATGCCGACGACCTCGACTCCGCCACGTTCCAGCAGGGCGCGAGCCGCCTCCAGGAACCGGGCGCTGTCATCGACGAGGAGACAGCGCAGCGACATGTCCACAGCTTGCCAACGAGCGGTCGGTCGCGCCTTCCAGCTAGCCGGAAAGTGCTGAAGTCCCGTGCCAAGAACGGAGGTTCTCGCGCACACAGGGCGATGGCGATGCGACGGGCGGTAGCATGTCGCCACCCTGGGGAGGCCGAGTCGGCTGGTCGAGTGGGGGTGTGCCATGAGCGGTACGAGCGCCACGCGCGCGTGGCCCGCGGTCCGCCGGAGCCGCCGGGTACGGGGCACCCTGATCCCGTGGGTGCTGTGCGCGGCCCTGCTGCTGGCCGCGTGCGACGGCGGCGGGAGCGACGCCAAGGGAGTGAGCGCGTCCCCGAAGGACACCACCTGCGACGGGAGGATCAACGGCACCGCGCACATCACCGTGTGGTTCCACGCGGGCCCGAGCGGCGAGTTCACCACGCTGCAGAGCCAGGTGAAGGAGTTCAACAAGCGGCAGAAGCAGGTGCGGGTCGAGCTGGTCACCCTCCCGGAGAACCGCGTCTACAACGACCTGGTGCTGTCCGCCGCCGCCAGCGGGGACCTGCCCGACCTCCTCGACTTCGACGGGCCCAACCTCTACAGCTACGCCTGGTCGGGCAAGCTCCGGCCGATCGACTCCTGCGTGCCCGCGGGCGTCCGCGCCGACCTGCTGCCGACAATCCGCCGACAGGGCACCTACGCGGGCAGGTTGTGGGGCATCGGCACCTTCGACTCGGGCATGGGCCTGTATGTGCGCAAGTCCGTCATGAAGAAGGCCGGAATACGCGTCCCGACCGGCCCCAAGGACGCCTGGACGGCCACCGAACTGACCGGCATCCTCCGCAAGTTGCGCACCCAGGGCTACCAGGCGCCGCTCGACCTGCGGCTCGTCTACTCGCAGCCGGGCCAGGAGTGGAACACCTACGGCTTCGCGCCCGCCGTGTGGTCGGCGGGCGGCGACCTCGTCGAGCCCGGCAACCACCGCACCGCCGACGGCTATGTGAACGCCCCCGGCTCGGTCAAGGCACTCACCACCATGCAGAACTGGGCCAAGGCCGGGCTCATCGACATGGTCAAGGACGACAAGGCGTTCGTCAGCGGCCGCAGCGCGATCTCCTGGTGCGGCCACTGGACCTATCCGGAATTCAACAAGGCCTTCCCCGGGGACGTCACGATCGTCCCGCTGCCCGATTTCGGCCAGGGCACCGTCACCGGCATGGGCTCCTTCCAGTGGGGCGTCCCGGCGGGCAACGCCGACGGGGACGCCGTATGGCGCTTTCTGTCCTTCCTGCTCCAGCCCGCCCAGGTGCACCGGATGACCGTGGCCAACGGGGCGATCCCGGCCACCGAGAGCGCGATCAAACTCTCGCCGCAGTACGCCCCCGGCGGCCCCGAGCACCTGTTCATCGAGCAGCTCCGGGACGGCGTGGCCCGCCCCCGGCCGCAGACGCCGGCCTACCCGGCGATCACCGACGCCTTCTCCCGGGCCTTCGCGAAGATCATCTTCGATCGGGCTCCGGTCAAGGCCACCCTGGACGAGGCCGCCAAGAAGATCGACAAGGACCTCGCGGCGCATGACGGATATCCGACGAACACATCGTGAAAACGGGCGCCACGCGTGCGTGCCCGCCCCGAGCGCCACACGCGCGTGCCCGACTTCGCGCTGCCCGTCCTCCCCAAGACCCTGACGATCATGGCTGGTTCGGGGCAGGCTGAGCACGTGACCGACCACCACCCGCACCCCCAACCAACCGGCCGCTGCTGAGAGCCCGCCGTGCGTCGCCCCCGGCCCTCCGCCGCCCTCCGCATCCCCTTCCTCGCCCGGCTGCGCGTCGGGCGCAAGCTGATGCTCCTGGTGCTGCTCCCGGTGACCGGAATGATGGCGTTCACCGCCTTCGGCGCCGTCTCGCAGTGGCACGACGCGCAGACCCTGCGGGACTTCCGGACGGCGACCGAGCTGTCGTTCCGGACCACCGCGCTGACCGACGCGCTCGCCAGGGAACGCATCGCCGCCGTGAAGGCCCGGATGCGTCCCGGACCGGCGACCCTGAAGGAACGCACCGGGGCGCAGCACGCCACCGACGGAGCCCTGCACGCGGCCCTCCTCGACACCGCCGGCTGGACCGGACCGCTCGACGTGCCGGGCCGGCTCGACGCCCGCAGCCGTCAACTGCGTGCCCTGCGGCTGCAGACCAGGACCGGCTCGCTCACCGCGCCCCAACTCGCCGACCAGTACGACTCGATCGAGCACGACCTCCTGGAGCTGGCCGCCACCCTGGAGTCCGGCCGCCCGACCCGCACCTCGGGCCAGGCCGCCGACGCCCACATCGCGCTCCTGAGCGCCATCGAGGCCGCCGAACGCGAACGCACCGAGCTGGCCGTCCTGTTCGCCGCCCCCGACGCCCCGCACCCCATCGCCACGGACCGCTGGTCCGCCCTGGAGAAGGCGCTCCTGGACGACTTCGGCCAGACCGCACCCGCCGGCCTCAAGGGCAGGCTGTACGTCGTCCTCCTCCAGCACCCCGGCCTCGTCGTCCGCAAGACCCGCGAGACCCTCGCCGACCCGCACGCCAAGCGGAACACCTGGCCCACATACGCCGGTTGGCTGACCGCCTCCACCCGGCGCATCGAGGCACTGCGCGTCATCCAGCACCGGGCCGCCGCTGAACTGGGCCGCGACGCCACGCGCGACCTGGACTCCGCACACGCGCGTGAGGTCCGCGACCTCAGCGTGTCGCTGGCCGTCCTGGCCGCCGTCACAGTCCTCGCACTGGCCCTTCGGCTGTCGATCACCCGCCCGCTCAGCGAGGTCTCCGCGGGCGCCCGAGCGCTCTCCGAGGGCGATCTGTCGTACGACATCCGGTACGCCGGCCGGGACGAACTCGGCGCCGTCGCCGACACGTTCCGCGAACTACGCGTGACCACCGGACGGCTCGCCGCCGAGATCAGCACCATGAACGCGGCGATCGACGACAACCGGCTCGGCCACCGCGCGGACGTCGTCGCGTTCCAGGGGACGTGGGCACAACTGCTGGGCGGCATGAACGGCACCATGGCGTCCTTCGCCGCCGCCCACGGGCGACGCGACAAGGCCGAGCAGGAACTGGCGAGCATCTTCCACCTCTCCCTCGACCTGTTGTGCATCGCGGGACTCGACGGCTACTTCAAGCGCGTGAACCCCGCCTTCGAGCGGACCCTCGGCCACTCCGCCGAGGCGCTGCTCGGCAGACCGTGGCTGGAGTTCGTCCACCCGGAGGACCGGGCACGCACGCGTGCCGTCCTCGACCGACTGGCGAGCGGTGTCGAACTGGGCGCGTTCGAGAACCGCCTCCTCCGGGACGACGGCACCGAACGCTGGCTCCAGTGGAGCGCCCACCCGGTCACCGGAGAGGGACTGATCTACGCCGCCGCGCGCGATGTCACCGAGAGCCGCCGCACCGCCCGCGAACAGACCGCCCTGCGCCGCGTCGCCACTCTCGTCGCGCGCGGAGTGCCGCCGCACGAGGTGTTCTCCGAAGTCGCCGACCAGGTGGGCAAGGTCCTGAGCAGCGGCTCCGCCGCCGTTCTGCGCTACGGTGCCGACGGGACGGCCACCGTCCTCGGTGCCGCCCACGGGCCCACCGCCGAGAGCGACACGGCCGCGACAGCGGCCGCGGAGGAGGTGGGCCTCACCGCTCGCCCCGCGCGCGTGGGCCGCTCGGTGGGCGCCCCCATCGTCGTGGACGACCGGCTGTGGGGTGCCGTCGTCGCGACCGCCGCCGGACCCGAACCACTGCCCCCAGGCACCGAGTCCCGGCTCGCCGATTTCACCGAACTCGTCGCCACCGCCCTCGCCAACGCCGACAGCCGCGACCAGCTCACGGCGTCACGCGCGCGCGTGGTGGCCGCCGGGGACGCCTCCAGGCGCCGTATCGAACGCGATCTGCACGACGGGGTCCAGCAGCGGATCGTCTCGCTCCAACTCGACCTCAGAACGGCCCAGTCGATGCTGGACGAACAGCCGGAGGAACTCGCCCGGCAACTGGAACACATCGCCAAGGGCCTGGACGACGCCTTCACCGATCTGCTGCAGGTCGCGCGCGGTATCCACCCCGCGATCCTCTCCAAGGGCGGCCTGGGCCCCGCCCTGCGCGCGCTCGCCCGCCGCTCGGCCGTCCCCGTGGAGCTCGACCTGCGCCTGCCCCCTGGCCGACTCCCGGAACAGACGGAGGTCGCCGTCTACTACGTGACCTCCGAGTCCTTCACCAACGCCGCCAAGCACGCGCGCGCGAGCTTCGTGCAGGTGACGGCGCGGGCCGGGGACGACGTCCTGGAGGTGACGATCGCCGACGACGGAGTGGGCGGCGCCGGCCTCGGGCCCGGCTCCGGGCTCATCGGACTCGTCGACCGGGTCGAGGCGATCGGCGGCAAGCTGCGCGTCGACAGCCCACCAGGGGAGGGCACGACACTCACCGTACGGCTGCCGCTGCCCCGGACGGAGTTGTGACCGCCCGAGGCGTACGCGATGAGGGTCCAGGCCGGGGGAGCGTGGACCCGGTGACGTTGCGTACGCGTCGGGCGGTCTTCTCGGACGGAGAGGCGACCGTCCGGCTCCAGGGGCGCCGCGAGGCACTCGCGCGCAGTTGCTTGGCGCGCACTACGTCCGGGTCCCGGGGGTCCAGGAAGTCCTTCGGGGACCGGGTGTCGTCCTCGTACCGGCGGACACGGACCGACCGCCGTCGTCTCTCCGCCCGTGTCCGCCGCATCTCCCGCAGCCCTTCCGACCCGCGGCCCGCAACCCCTCACCCGGGGCTACCGGTCCGCTCGCATCTGCACTGCTACGAGAATCGTCCCGACCCGGCCCCCTGTCGTCACGGTCACCCCCCAATTCCCTTACCCGCTAGCCGTACCCGACCGGGTCCGGCAGGCTGTGCCTGGCGCACGGCACCGGTCGGGCAAGGGGAGCCGAGACGATGGACGCATCGCAGCAGACCGCGCGGGGAAGGGTCGTCCTCGCGGACGACGACGTCCTGCTCAGAGAGGGCCTGGCGAGCCTGTGCGAACGACTGGGCTATGAGGTCGCGGGCCAGGCCGGTGACGCGGAACGGCTCCTGGAACTGGTCGAAACCGAGCGGCCCGACCTCGCGATCGTCGACATCAGGATGCCCCCGGACCACTCCACCGAGGGCCTGAAGGCGGCCCGTACGATCCGGGAGCGCCACCCCGGCACCGGCATCCTCGTCCTCTCGGCGTACGTCGAGGTCGAGGAGGCCCTGGAGCTGCTGGCCGGCGGGCACAAGGTCGGGTATCTCCTCAAGAGCCGGGTCACGGTCGTCGACGACTTCATCGAGGCCCTGGACCGCGTCCACAAGGGCGGCTCTGTCGTCGACCCCTCCCTGGTGCACGAGCTGTTCTCGGCGCAGCGCCGCGACGACCCGTTGTCCGTCCTCAGCACCCGCGAGCGCGAGGTCCTGGCACTGATGGCGGAGGGCCGCTCCAACGCCGGAATCGGCCGCAGGCTGTGGGTCACCGAGGGCACCGTCGAGAAGCACGTCCGCAGCATCCTGGGCAAACTCCGCCTTCCGGAGGCCGCCGACGACCACCGCCGGGTCCTGGCGGTTCTCACCTTTCTGGAGTCGCGGTAGGAGTTCCGGCCGTAGTTCCGCCGGGCGTGCCCGGCGTTGTCCACAGCCCCGCCGCGCTGTCACTCCGCGCCAGTAGGGTGTGAAACATGGCCGATCCCTCCAGCTACCGCCCCAGGCCGGGAGAGATCCCGGACTCGCCCGGGGTCTACAAGTTCCGCGACGAGCACCGCCGGGTGATCTACGTCGGAAAGGCGAAGAGCCTGCGCCAGCGCCTGGCGAACTACTTCCAGGACCTGGCCGGACTCCACCCGCGCACGCGCACGATGGTCACCACGGCCGCGTCGGTGGAGTGGACGGTCGTGTCCACGGAGGTCGAGGCACTTCAGCTGGAGTACTCCTGGATCAAGGAGTACGACCCCCGGTTCAACGTCAAGTACCGCGACGACAAGAGCTACCCGTACCTCGCGGTGACGATGAACGAGGAGTACCCGCGCGTGCAGGTGATGCGCGGTCACAAGAAGAAGGGCGTCCGCTACTTCGGGCCGTACGGACACGCGTGGGCGATCCGCGACACCGTGGACCTCCTGCTGCGCGTGTTCCCCGTCCGCACCTGCTCGGCGGGCGTCTTCAAGAACGCCGCCCGCACCGGCCGCCCCTGCCTCCTCGGCTACATCGGCAAGTGCTCCGCGCCCTGCGTCGGCCGTGTCTCCGAGGAGGAGCACCGCGAACTGGCCGAGGAGTTCAGCGACTTCATGGCCGGCCGTACCGGTACGTACATCCGCCGCCTGGAGCAGCGGATGACGGAGGCCGCCGAGGAGATGGAGTACGAGCGGGCGGCCCGGCTGCGCGACGACATCGAGGCCCTGCGCAAGGCCATGGAGAAGAGCGCGGTCGTCCTCGCCGACGCGACCGACGCCGACCTGATCGCGGTCGCCGAGGACGAGCTGGAGGCGGCCGTCCAGATCTTCCACGTCCGCGGCGGACGCGTCCGCGGCCAGCGCGGCTGGGTCACCGACAAGGTCGAGGACGTCACCACCGCGGCCCTCGTCGAACACGCGCTCCAGCAGCTCTACGGCGAGGAGACCGGGGACTCCGTCCCCAAGGAGGTCCTCGTCCCGGCCCTGCCCGACCCGGTGGAGCCCGTCCAGCAGTGGCTGACGGACCGGCGCGGGTCGAACGTGTCGCTGCGCATCCCGCAGCGCGGCGACAAGAAGTCCCTCATGGAGACCGTCGCGCGCAACGCCCAGCAGTCGCTGATCCTCCACAAGACCAAGCGCGCCTCCGACCTCACCACCCGCTCGCGCGCCCTGGAGGAGATCTCCGAGGCCCTCGACCTGGACAGCGCCCCCCTCAGGATCGAGTGCTACGACATCTCGCACCTCCAGGGCGACGACGTCGTGGCCTCCATGGTCGTCTTCGAGGACGGGCTGTCCCGCAAGAGCGAGTACCGCCGCTTCCAGATCAAGGGCTTCGAGGGCCAGGACGACGTCCGCTCCATGCACGAGGTGATCACCCGCCGCTTCCGGCGCTATCTCGCCGAGAAGGAGAAGACGGGGGAGTGGGCGGACGGCGACGAGCTCAAGGACGAGGAGGGGCGTCCCAAGCGGTTCGCCTATCCGCCGCAGCTCGTGGTGGTCGACGGCGGCCAGCCGCAGGTCGCCGCGGCCAAGAAGGCCCTCGACGAACTGGGCATCGACGACATCGCCGTGTGTGGTCTCGCCAAGCGCCTGGAGGAGGTCTGGCTGCCCGACGAGGACGACCCGGTGGTGCTGCCCCGCACCAGCGAGGGCCTCTACCTCCTCCAGCGTGTCCGCGACGAGGCCCACCGCTTCGCGATCACCTATCAGCGCGCCAAGCGCGCCAAGCGGTTCCGGGCGAGCCCCCTGGACGACGTGCCCGGACTCGGCGAGACCCGCAAGCAGGCGCTCATCAAGCACTTCGGTTCGGTGAAGAAGCTGCGATCCGCGACAATCGATCAGATCTGCGAGGTTCCGGGCATAGGCCGCAAGACCGCCGAGACCATCGCGGTGGCCCTCGCCCAGGCGGCCCCGGCCGCACCCGCCGTGAACACGGCGACTGGAGAGATCATGGATGACATGGAAGACGGGACACCCGGGACGACGGCGGGTGCACCGGGGGAGCCCGTACCCGCGGGCGCCCCGGACGAGCGACGGGGGCAGGAGACATGACGGAACAAGAGAAGCAGCCCACAGCGGACCGAGATCGGACGCACAAGGAAACCGGCGACGATCAGGCTTCGCAGCAGGCGGTCCAGGACGACGGAGCACAGGTGAGTACGGACAGCACGACAGCCGGCGGGGTGCCCGAGGCGGCCATCCCCGAGCTGGTGATCATCTCCGGCATGTCCGGGGCGGGGCGGTCCACGGCCGCCAAGTGTCTGGAGGACCTCGGCTGGTTCGTCGTCGACAACCTCCCGCCCGCCCTGATCCCCACCATGGTGGAGCTCGGCGCCCGCTCCCAGGGGAACGTGGCACGGATCGCGGTCGTCGTCGACGTACGCGGACGGCGCTTCTTCGACAACCTGCGCGAGTCCCTCGCCGACCTGGAGTCGAAGAACGTCACCCGGCGGATCGTCTTCCTGGAGTCCTCCGACGACGCCCTGGTGCGCCGCTTCGAGTCCGTGCGCCGCCCGCACCCCCTCCAGGGCGACGGCCGCATCGTCGACGGCATCGACGCCGAGCGCGAGCTGCTGCGCGAACTGCGCGGCGACGCCGACCTGGTCATCGACACCTCCAGCCTCAACGTCCACGAACTGCGCGCCAAGATGGACGCCCAGTTCGCCGGCGAGGAGGAGCCCGAGCTGCGGGCCACCGTCATGTCCTTCGGCTTCAAGTACGGCCTCCCGGTCGACGCCGACCTCGTGGCCGACATGCGCTTCCTGCCCAACCCGCACTGGATCCCGGAGCTGCGCCCCTTCAACGGCCTCAACGAAGAGGTCTCGGCGTACGTCTTCAACCAGCCCGGCGCCAAGGAGTTCCTCGACCGGTACGCCGAGCTGCTGCGCCTCATCGCGGCCGGCTACCGCCGTGAGGGCAAGCGGTACGTGACGATCGCGATCGGCTGCACCGGCGGCAAGCACCGCTCGGTCGCCACGGCGGAGAAGCTCGCCGCGCGGCTCGTGGCCGAGGGCGTCGAGACGGTGGTCGTACACCGGGACATGGGACGGGAATGACGGGACGTAGCCCACGGCTCGGCCGGCTGCGCCGAGCGGTGCCCGAGGGACGTACGACCAGGCCCGTGGAGGCCCGCGGCGGCAAGCCGCGCCGGCGGGGCACCCAGCCCAAGGTGGTCGCCCTCGGCGGCGGCATGGGGCTGTCCGCCTCGCTCACCGCGCTGCGCCGGATCACCGGCGACCTCACCGCCGTCGTCACCGTGGCCGACGACGGCGGCTCCAGCGGACGCCTGCGGGACGAACTGGGCGTGCTGCCCCCCGGCGACCTGCGCAAGGCGCTGGCCGCGCTGTGCGGCGACGACGACTGGGGCCAGACCTGGGCCCGGGTCATCCAGCACCGCTTCCAGTCCAAGGGCGACCTGCACGAGCACGCGGTCGGCAATCTGCTGATCGTCGCCCTGTGGGAGCAGCTCGGGGACCATGTGCAGGCCCTCGACCTGGTCGGCAAGCTGCTCGGCGCGCACGGGCGCGTGCTGCCCATGTCCGCAGTACCGCTGGAGCTCCAGGCCCTGGTCAAGGGGCACGATCCGGCGCGGCCCGACGACGTGGACACCGTGCGGGGGCAGGCGACCGTGGCGCTGACGCCCGGCGAGGTGCAGTCCGTGCACCTGGTGCCGCACGACCCGCCGGCCGTGCCCGAGGCGGTCGCCGCCGTGCTCGACGCGGACTGGGTGGTGCTCGGTCCCGGCTCCTGGTTCTCGTCCGTGATCCCGCATCTGCTGGTGCCGGAACTGCTCGATGCGCTCACCGAGACGAAGGCGCGCCGGGTACTCTCCCTGAACCTCGCTCCGCAGCCCGGAGAAACCGATGGCTTCTCCCCGCAGCGTCATTTGGAGGTTTTGGGACGACACGCCCCTAAACTCGCCCTGGACGTGGTGCTGGCCGACGAGGCCGCCGTGCCCGATCGCGCGTCGCTCACCGAAGCCGCCAAGCGGCTGGACGCCGCGGTCGAGCTGGCGCCGGTGGCCCGGACCGACGGAACTCCAAGGCACGACCCGGAGCTGTTGGCCGCCGCGTACGACCGTATTTTTCGGATGCATGGAAGGATCGGCCCATGGCGATGACGGCAGCGGTGAAGGATGAGATCTCCCGGCTCCCCGTCACCCGGACCTGCTGCAGGAAGGCGGAGGTCTCCGCCATTCTGCGGTTCGCCGGAGGCCTCCACCTGGTGAGCGGGCGCATCGTGATCGAGGCGGAGCTGGACACCGCGATGGCGGCGCGCCGGCTCAAGCGGGACATCCTGGAGATCTTCGGCCACAGTTCCGAACTGATCGTGATGGCGCCCGGCGGACTGCGTCGCGGCTCCCGTTACGTCGTCCGGGTGGTCGCGGGCGGCGATCAGCTGGCGAGGCAGACGGGCCTCGTGGACGGCCGCGGACGCCCCATCCGGGGTCTGCCGCCGCAGGTGGTCTCCGGGGCGACCTGTGACGCCGAGGCGGCCTGGCGCGGCGCGTTCCTGGCCCACGGCTCGCTGACCGAGCCCGGCCGGTCCTCCTCTCTGGAGGTGACCTGCCCGGGTCCGGAGGCCGCGCTCGCGCTGGTCGGCGCCGCCCGCCGGCTGTCGATCGCGGCGAAGGCCCGTGAGGTGCGCGGGGTCGACCGGGTGGTCGTCCGCGACGGCGACGCGATCGGCGCGCTGCTCACCCGGCTCGGCGCGCACGAGTCGGTGCTGGCCTGGGAGGAGCGCCGGATGCGCCGTGAGGTGCGCGCCACGGCGAACCGTCTCGCCAACTTCGACGACGCCAACCTGCGTCGCTCGGCCCGCGCGGCCGTCGCCGCCGGCGCCCGGGTGCAGCGCGCGCTGGAGATCCTCGCCGACGAGGTCCCCGAGCACCTCGCCGCCGCCGGCCGGCTCCGCATGGACCACAAGCAGGCCTCCCTGGAGGAGCTGGGCGCGCTCGCCGACCCGCCGCTCACCAAGGACGCGGTGGCCGGCCGTATCCGCCGCCTGCTGGCGATGGCCGACAAGCGGGCCCAGGACCTCGGCATCCCGGGCACGGAGTCCAGCATCACCGAGGAGATGGCCGACAACATGGTCGGCTGACGAGCCGTCAGGATGAGTGGTCCCTCGTCACAAGGGGGGCCGTCTGTCGGCCGGCGTACGGAGCTGCGAAAGCGTGACACTCCCGAGAGGGGTGTCACGCTTTTTCGGACAGGTGTCCCTGCCCCCAGGTCTCGCCGACCGCGCGGCGCCGGTTCAACACGCCGGTGCCGACGCCTCCTTGGGCCTCCGCCCGGCGTTTGACCGTAGTGATGCGCCCCCTTGACTCGATCATGAAGTGTCATGAGCCTGGCAACTGTTCGCTGCTGTGGCGAACAGTCGCAAGGGGGGTTCATGAGACACAGAGCGAGATCGATCCTCGCTGTCGGCGCGCTCCTGATGGCCGGGGCGAGCATCGCACCCATCGCCCAGGCGCAGGGCGGGAGTTCCGCGAAGGCCGACCCCGACGAGGTCAAGGTCTTCCACGCCGACGTCACCCAGAAGCAGATACCCCTGCTCCTGAAGGCCGGACAGGACGCGCACGAACTCGGTGACAACCAGTTCTCGGCCGCCGGCAAGACCTCCGTCGAGGTCTACCTGACCGACCAGCAGGCCCAGAAGCTGGAGAAGCAGGGCGTCGACCTCACCGAGCACACCCTCTCGGCGAAGGCCGAGACCCGCGTCGAGAACGCGGCGCAGGGCGTGTTCCGGCCGTACGGCGGAAGCGGCGGTCTGAAGGAGGAGATCGTCAAGACGGGGCAGGCCAACCCCGGTCTCACCAAGGTCGAGTCCATCGGCAAGACGATCAACGGCCAGGACATCCTCGCGCTCAAACTGACCAAGAACGCGAAGAAGACCAAGGACGGCTCCAAGCCCTCGGTGCTGTACGTGTCCAACCAGCACGCGCGCGAGTGGATCACGCCGGAAATGACCCGCCGGCTGATGCACTACTACCTGGACAACTACAAGACCGACAAGCGCATCAAGAAGATCGTCGACTCCACGGAACTGTGGTTCGTGCTCTCCGCCAACCCGGACGGCTACGACTACACCTTCAAGGACTCCGACACCCGCCTGTGGCGCAAGAACCTGCGGGACGTCAACGGCGACGGCACCATCTCCACCGGCGACGGCGTCGACCTCAACCGCAACTTCGCCTACAAGTGGGGCTACGACGACGAGGGTTCGTCCCCGAACCCGACGAGCGAGACCTACCGCGGCACGGCTCCCGCCTCCGAGCCCGAGACGCAGGCACTCGACAACTTCGAGAAGCGGATCGGCTTCAGCTACGGCATCAACTACCACTCCGCCGCCGAACTCCTCCTCTACGGGGTCGGCTGGCAGGTCGCGACGCCCACCCCGGACGACGTGCTCTACAAGGCCCTCGCGGGTACGCCCGACAACCCGGCGATCCCCGGCTACCACTCGCAGGTCTCCTCGGAGCTGTACACGACCAACGGCGAGGCGGACGGCCACGCGTCGAACGTCAACAGCATGTCGATGTTCACCCCGGAGATGTCGACCTGCCAGACCGCGTCGAACATCGACCCCAACGACGCCTGGAACGCGGCCGACTGCCAGTCCGTCTTCAACTTCCCCGACGACGAGAAGCTGATCCAGGACGAGTTCGCGAAGAACATCCCCTTCGCGCTCTCCGTCGCCGAGACGGCCGTCCACCCCGACCAGCCGAAGTCGTCCGTCGGCCTCAGCGCCGCCGACTTCACCCCGGCCACCTTCTCGACGTCGTACTCGCGCGGCGCCGACCAGGAGGTCTCCGTCGTCGTACGGAAGTCCGTGCGCGACAAGGAGCTCAAGTACCGCGTCAACGGCGGCCGTACGCAGGACGTGGCGCTCAAGGCCTGGAAGGGCGGCCAGACCTACGGCGGGGACGACAACCTGTACTTCGACGAGTACCGGGCCAAGGTCAAGGACGGCGACCCGGGCGACAAGGTCGAGGTGTGGTTCACCGGCAGTACGAAGGCCGGAAAGCCCACCTCCAGTGCCCACTTCACGTACACGGTCGCCCAACGACCCGCCGCCGACACCCTCGTGGTCGCCGAGGAGGGCGCTGCAGCCACCCAGGCGCAGGCCTATGTCGACGCGCTGAAGGCGAACGGCCGCAAGACGCTCGTCTGGGACGTCGCCACCCAGGGCGCGCCCGACGCGCTCGGTGTGCTCGACCACTTCAAGACGGTCGTCCACTACTCGGGGCCGGCCGGACCGGGCAACGACACCCAGCTCCAGCTGCGCGCCTTCCTGAACGAGGGCGGCAAGCTGATCGAGGCCGGCGAACAGGCCGGCGGCTCCGTCGCCCTCGCCGACGGCACCCCCTCGAACGACTTCAGCCAGTACTACCTGGGCGCCTACTCGCGTACGTCCACCCCCGGGGCCACCGGCTTCACCGGTTCCGGCAAGCTCGACGGCTTCACCGGACCGCTCAGCGGCGCGCCCGGCAACCCGCTGGACCGGGCGGGCACCTACAGCGTCACCTCCGACTCGCTGTCGCCCACCACGTACCCGCAGTTCGCGAGCGCGGGGGCGGGCAAGTTCGCCGGGACCGTCAACCCGTACGGGCCCTACGCGGGCTCCTACATGGCCGCCGCCGTCCACACCGACGACGCCTACAAGCGCCTCACCCGCACCATCGACCTCACCGGAGTGAGCGCAGCCGACAAGCCCACGCTGCGCAGTGAGCTGCTGTGGGACACCGAGCCCGGGTACGACCACGCCGTGGTCGAGATCCACACCACCGGGGCCGACGACTGGACCACGCTCCCGGAGGTCGGCGGCGCCACCAGCACCGCCGTACCGTCGGAGTGCGAGGCCGGGTTCCTGGTCGCCGAGCACCCCTGGCTCAAGCACTACCTGACGGTCGCCAGCAGCGGCTGCACCGCGACCGGCACCACCGGCTCGTGGAACAGCCTCACCGGCGCCTCCAACGGCTGGCAGCAGGTCGGCTTCGACCTGAGCGCCTACGCGGGCAAGTCCGTGGAGGTCTCGCTCAGTTACATCACCGACCCGGGCACCGGCGGCCACGGCGTCCTCGCCGACGACACCTCGCTCGTCGTGGGCGGCACGGCGACCCAGACCGAGGGCTTCGAGACCTCCCTCGGCGCCTGGACCGTGACCGGCCCGCCCGCCGGCAGTCCCGCGGTCCTGAACGACTGGACCCGCACCGGAGCCCTCTTCCAGACGTACGGCGCGGTCACCACCGACCGGACCGTACTGCTTGGCTTCGGTCTGGAACAGGTCACCTCGGCCGCCGACCGCGCGGTCCTGCTCAAGAAGGCACTGGCGGCCCTTCGGAGCTGACTCGGTGTGACGATGTCATGAACATCCAGGGCGGTCCGTACCCCTACTGGCGGGTACGGACCGCCCTGCGGTGTATGGGGCATCTCGATGTCACCACGGGGGGCTCAGGGAGGTAGGGTCGTAGGCGGTCGGGGACATCCCATACAACTCGCCGGCACTGAGCCGGCGTACCAACGAGGAGATCGGTTCGTGACGATCCGCGTAGGCATCAACGGCTTTGGCCGCAT
>Ga0307511_10000297_pt1 | contig 52457 bp, 52 predicted proteins | sample 13_EM_MG_FD_200266 | JGI IMG/M metagenome (GOLD analysis project Ga0307511, IMG submission 200266) | Populus trichocarpa ectomycorrhiza microbial communities from riparian zone in the Pacific Northwest, United States - 13_EM | ecosystem: Host-associated > Plants > Roots > Unclassified | place... | reverse complement strand
TCAGCTACCCTCATATTTACAGAGGATAGGGAAAGAATCTGATGCGCAATGACGCTGCGCGACGTCGTCCATACCCATCGCTTTCCGTCGCTCCCCGTCAGCCGACATCATGGGACTTTTTGATGGGCCTGAAGTCCCACTGCATGAGGATTGAGGAATCGTTGAACTCCTCGACTCTCCTACCACTCTCATTTCCTGAGGGGAGACTCGACCAGTTCGCTCCATTCCAGGTCTGCGCCGCTCTAGCAACTACAGACGCGCAGCTACCGATGACCGAGGAACAACCGCAGCCACACATGTCAGTTTCCACGCCAGCGGGCAAAAGCAGTTCTGCGGTCACCGAGGGAGATCCACCCGTTTCCACGACTACCACGCCCCTCCCTAGACTTCTGTGCCAGACGAAAGCTAACCTCCTGGAGCATCCCCCGAGTCTTTCGCCTGCACTGGAGATACAGGGCGCAACGCCCTGGAACCTCTGGCTCCCGGTCCTAGGTGACTGGCTACACCGGCGCAGCCCAGCGCCACAGCCTTCCCTCGGCGCACCTCTGGCGATCAACCTTGTCAACCCCCATCATGATGTCAGGGGACGATCCCAACTATCAGCTCGTCTCCGCCCTTCGGTACGATAGAGAGGCATTGATTTCCGCCGAGTGGAACACATCTCGTAACGGTGGGAAGCAATCACCGTACTTCCTCCTCCCATGGACAGTGGACCGGTTGATAACGGCTGCCAACGTCCATTCTTGGGCCATACCCACGCGGCTCACACTCGGCTGGCTCGAGAGCCGATGTGATGCGTGCCTAAAAGACAAGGATCTTAGTAAACCCTACAAGGTACTCAGGAAAAAATACACGCGATTTAATCCCGAGGCTCATCCCCTCCCAGATTCGCATCGTCCTCTCGCAACTGGGGATAATCTCGGTTGAATCCGCGCCCATCCAAAAGTTAACCAACCCGGAAGACCTTTTCGTCGCCGCGACATTAAACCCGAATTCTGCCCTGGTGGCATCAAAACCCCTCGTCGCCATGTATCTTGACATAGTACCAACGTCCCCTTCCATATTCACAAGTACTAAAACCACTCGACGTGAGGCGTATGATCTCGCCCGGGTCCGAGTGGGTATCCCGGCAGTTGGCGTCGAACCCGGAACACCAAAAGATGTCATACTGTTCCGCTCGGACGGTCAGGCAATGGAGAGCTCCACCCGTAACATTGCCTTCTGGCGAGAAGGTCGATGGGTGACTCCTTCCCTTCAAGTTGGGTGTCTCTCTGGAATTGCTCGTCGGTTATTAGTAGAAGAGGGTAAAATCGTAGAGGGTGAGACCTTAGTCACAGATCTCAAAGCCGGAGATATTTTACTGCTGTTTAACGCTGTCGAGGGGGCGAGGCTTGGGAAAATATGTCCATCCAATGGACAGGCATAGAATTTTACGGACGTGCGCAAAGATCCGTGCTATCGATTGTTCGGCAAATTCCAGCATCGCTTGACGCAGCTGCCCACCAGAAACCCGTGTGGTGAGGAACAAAGTCTATCGCACAATCTTCAGCTCGAACCCTACCGTGTTCTCGGGATGAGCGAGCTCCCACAAGAAACGATCTGTGCGATCGCCTCCCATCTCGACAAGCATGACCTCCGCAACTTCTCGCTGATCTCCCGCGCCTTCGTCGCGGAGTCCCAACGTCAGCTCTTCCGCACGGTGGTGTTCTTTCACCACCCTCACTTCCTACGATGGTCCAGGATAATAACACCCACGCATCCCATAATCCCATCCTCCATCCGGACCTTGACTATCTTCAACCAAGGACTTTTCGATCCATCAACCGAGGACGAGCCACATATTCACGCCCTGGCCTCAGAAACGTTTGCGTCCTTCACGAAGCTCGAGGAAATATATCTCCGCAACGTTACGCTCTGCGACTCTCGCCAGCTTTCCACGCTGTCGAACTTCTCAGCCTCCGCACAGAGCGTGCAATCTCTCCGAATCGAGGCCAGTCGATGTTCTCCTGGGCTCATGACTAAATTCATCTATCTATTCCCCCATCTCGACAACCTGCACATGGAAATGGTCAGCGTATCGGACGATGAACCATACGATCTCCCGACACCCTCTCCCAGTTTCCGAGGACGCGGTCGACTGATCCTCGCCGGCGACTACACTTCACACCTCCGATTCTTCCCGCTCCGCTTCAGACACCTAGCCCTCACCTTCTACCTCTTGCCAAACTCGTGGCATGTTCCAGTTGAGCAGAGCATCTCCAAGTTGAACGACTTCTTCATAACCTGCGCCCCAACCTTGGAGCATTTAACCATCAGCGGTGAGTCCCCCTCCGTCTCGTCCTCCTATGCCGGAAATCCTAACACCAACCTAGGACCTGATGTACCAGACCCGGAAATGGAGATCAAACGGGCGGCCGACCTCTCTCCTTGCAAGCGACTGCGTACCCTCAGGCTCGAGCTGAGGGAAATACACCAATGCCATAAATATTTCATCCATCTCCTCGCTTCCCTCAAATCCATCCGCCGTCTGGAGGAAATTACCCTTGGTTTTTACACGCCAAAGAGGTCGTATGTAGACGGCCTCGACAAGTTCAGCGAAGAATGGGACCCAGTCGACACACAACTCCGCCGATTGGCGGAACTGGACAACAGGGGCTTACGCGTGTCCCTGGAGTTTAACGGGTTTAGGACTAGCACTCCGCAGCTGGGCAGCTTCGGAGCATTTATGGCCAAATACCGTTGCTCATCGCATTCATTCACCGTTCTATGTGATTCTAACGTCGTCACCCCCAAAGACTGAATTTAGATACATAATCCGTCGCCGAGGATCTGGGGTTCCGAACGTACCATGCGTAATACACAAGCACCGCCAAACCATACGAAATCCCGCCGTTGAAATTTCTCGAGGATGGCTATATAACATCAAATTCTCACAGCAACGTGTGGGAGGTGTGGATCAATCGCAACGGGCATCCAGCGACAACTACTTGAGACATAACCGAAGCGAGCTACAACCATGTACACCGCATCAAACATCGACTTCCATGGAATCAGCGCCACCGCCCAACATACCCTGGTCCATCTCTTCGAGTAGGAAATCGACTACGTAACTCTCCTGAATCAGCCTCTCCATCCTCGCGAGATGCCGTTCCGTGTAGGGTATCAAACCGTCCACGACCTCCTTCAATCCCCCAGCTCCATCAGGCGATTCCTCTGCCCCAGCGAAAGTGGCTTGGGCCCTGAACAACTCCGTGATCTCCTCCGCGGGCCTGAGTTTCATGATCGCATGCAGAATCTCCTGGGCGATCTCGCTCGTTTTCGCATTTGAGTTCCAGTTTCGGACGAACTTGATCAATGTAATCAGGTCGTCAGAGGACATTGTCCTTATAACCTCGTCCACTGCTGGGCTCCCGGTGAAAGACTTGGATTGGCGAAGTCCATCTACGTCGGGGCCGTTGCGAACGGACTTGAACAGCGAAAGGAGGCGACCGGGTTGCTGCATCCCCAACGCCAATAGGATCGCGTTACGATAATCGCGTAATGAGACATAGTTCAGGAAATCCTGTTCTCTGATGAATGGACTTGGTCAGCAACAAGCTGCAAAAGGTCAAGCGGAAGGCACGAACTTTGAGACCAACTCAGCCCGCTGATTCTCTTTCTCCATCTCTTTCTTCTCCGTGGAATCTTCCCAAAAATTAATAACGGAGTCTGCGGCCCCCGAGACTATCGTTTTCTCATCCCTACTGACGGCCAGAGCCCAAACCTGTGAAAGGCAATCAATATGGGGAAGCGAGTTAACCAGAACGTGTTTACCTTGTCCTCGTGATTGTCCATCGTCGCGACACACTCTTCCGTCCTTACGTTCCATATCTTCACAAGCCCGTCAGACCCACAGCTCACCAATTGCTGTCCTTCGCTCAAGAAATCCACCCTCAGGACAGAATTGGAGTGGCCCTCGAATGTCTTGATGCAAGTGAAATCACCCAAGCTCCAAAGCTTTACCGTTTTATCCCCGCTCGCCGTCGCAAGCACTTTCTCGTGTCTTCCGAATTTGACGCACCAGACCCCGCGCTTGTGTCCCTTGCATGTTCCAATCAATTTGAAGCTTCCCCGAGCCGGACTCGCTGAATACTCGATCTCGTAAACCTTGGTAGTTTTGTCCTGAGATCCGGACGCTAGGAAACGATCGTTCGGGGAGACGTCGAGCGAGTTGATGTCCTTCTCGTGGGCCTTGAGGGTGAATAGGCTCCTGCACCGGACCGGCACTGCCAAACCCCGTGTCTCTCCGCTTTCTCGAGATTCAGGGTCAAAATCAAAGTTTGAGGAACACCGGTGAGAAGGCGAAGCCTTGACAACAGCAGAAACACCGGAAAGGTCCCACATCTTGATAGTCCGATCCTGGCTTCCGGTGAATGCGAACTTTAGACGCCTGCTCCACGCGTTCTCATGATCGTCAACGTCGCCGGGGACGGGTGCACTTTCCCCGAGAGTATTTTGAGTTTGACGCGCCATTGCGACTGCTCCAACGCTCTCCGCGTGTCCGTCGCAAATAGCGACACACTGCCAATCGTTTAAACCGGTGGGCAAATTCGCCGTTAATGGAAGCGAGTCATTGTGATCACCGATTTGGTTCGCCGCCCTTGATCCGGCAAGCGCCTGCAAAGACAGGGGAACCGAAATCGGAGCCCAAACACGTGCCGTGGAATCCTTGCTGCCGCTAATCAGGACGGTGCCATCGTTGCTGCGATCGAGACAGAGTACGATTTCGTTGTGACCCTCCAGCAGACGCGCGTCCAGGCCGGATGTGTCGTAAATGCGGATCAAAGACGAATTCGTCGCAACAGCCAGCCGATCGTCGGGTCCGCGTGCACGGTCGAGGCCCCCAATTTTTGGGTTCAGGGGCGGTGAAATTGGAGATGTGGTGAGGAAGGCGGCATCGACTATTTCGTCGTTAAATCCGATGAACTGGCGTTGAAGTGAGGCATCAGACAAGGAGTGAAAGAGAATGTTCTGATCAGCGTGCATGGAGACGATGGTGGAGTTGGTTGGGAGGTAGCTGGGAAATTTTGAAGAACAAACAATTAATCCTCAAGGATAGCGGAGGCAGGGAAGGAAGCTTACACCGCGTCGAGGATTTGTCTTGATTCGTCCTTATCATTTAGTTTTTCCTTTCCAAGGACCAACAGAGGGGTGGCCTTGTCGGCGTCCCAAATAGTGATAACACCCCTCTCCCCAGCAACGAAGAAGCGGAACCCTAAAGGTGTAGAGTTCTTTGAAGACCCCGCAACCCGTTCTTCAGGGAGAAGCAACCCTGCCGCCTCCACATGATCAAGCACAGGGATCGTCTTCACAAGCCTAGGCTCCGAAACCTGCTCTTTCCCCTTTCCGGTATGTTTAGGGGCCCGTAACGGAGAAATGTCCCAGAGAAGCGCTACCGAGTCGCGACCGGCGGTGAGCAACCATTTTCCGTCGTGGGAGACGTCCAGCCCCCTGGGAACTGAGACATGACCCTCAAGGACAGCTTCCGGTTTCGGACGACCGCTTGTCTTTGCGACAGCGGCGCCCAAGTCAAATATCCGTATCTTGGTGTCGACAGACCCAGTGATGAGCTGCATCTTGATGTCTCCTGTCGTAATTGACGAGGGGTCCTGGGGGTAGTTGAACACAAGCGCGCTGACCACACCCCCGTGTCCCTTGAATACGTGTGTGATGTACCCTTTGTGGATGTCCCAGACCTTGACCACCCCATCTGCGGACCCAGACGCGAGGTACGTGGACGTAGGATCAACCTTACACACGTGGACCGGGGCCTCGTGCGCTTTCGGGATAACGCGGTCAGGGTGGACAACTTTCTTGGCATCTGAGTTGGCCTGGAGCGACTGCGATGCAGGCAGTGTGAAGATTCGAAGTACGAGTGATCCCGAAAAGACGTTGAGGTAGCTAGAGCATGGAGATATCGCAAGGGAACTGATCGGTTCTAGGTCCTTCTCACATGGAAAAAATTACCAATACAATCGGTCAGCGCACTCGTGGCGAATACGTGGTTGGGGTGTGGCAGAGGATAGGACGTACACCAGCGAGGCGACAAAGTTCCCTGCCGGACCGTATGTCGGTTAGGACAACCTGTTCTCCTACACAAGTGATCACTCTTGTGCCGTCTGCGGTGAGGCCAACTGGGCCACCGGTGTGTAAAGGTCCAACGACCCTTTGCCTGTCATAGCTGGAGGATGCATCGGTCAGCAAAGCATTGCGCCGCTGGTCGAGGACGATTACCCACAATGTCTTGAGACGAACAGACATGGAATCAAAATCAAAATCAATTTCTCGCACACAAAAATGTCGAAGTAGTACAGATCGGGATTTCCAAATTCAGTAATATGGTTCCCAAACTAGATGCTCACAAAATACAGAAATCGATGTCTAAGGATGATACAAAGTGCAGGGGATTAGTCGAAAAGAACTACCGTATCGTACAAAAAAGTCCTCATCAATGTCGCCGTCGGTCCTGCAATGAGGCCTCCGCGATTTGTCGCAGTCGCTGTTGCTGATCAGCGATGCGCTCGGCCTCTTTACGTCTCCTCTCTGATTCTTCATACTTGTTTTCCAAACTCCAGAGCGCGGCCCTGACCCTTGACGCTTCGGCGTGGGCCTCAGCCAGCTGATCCGACATCTTAACAGACACCGAAACAGCGTCTGCAGATTGTTGTCTGAGGGACTGAACTTCTCTCTGCAGCCACGCGATTACAGACCGGTGGTCGGAATGATCCTGCGTGTCGTAATCAACACATCCACTCGCCCCATTTGACGATAAGGAAGGTCGACGGATATGGTGATGACGAGGCGATGACTGCGCCTGTTGCACCGGCCGAGGAGGGGAATTATGAGATGGTACATGTTGATTCCGTGATGCTCGAGAATCACGCCCGGGGTTACTCGACCTGGACACGGGCCGAAGGAGGTAGGGTGGCTGCCCGTCTCTGAGGTCTTCCTCCTCGCTGTCGTCGTAATAGCTATCCGACAATCGATGATCCTCGATCGGAACGTCGCTGTACACCTCATCGTCGCCACCGCAAGTGCTCGACTCGCCACCTGAGGTCTTTGTGCTGCTGCCCTCACGAGCGGACCACGTTGGGAGCTGACAACCGGGGGGGTAGCCATCAGTGGCTGGGACCAGCATCATTGCCATCGGCGGCTGGTCAAACACCATCGGCTCCTGCTCTGGGTACTTCCTCGGGCGACCTCGTTTTCTCGGTGGCGGCGCTGGGTCTGACTCGTCGTTGGGGTCCTTACGACCCCGCTTCCTCGGACGCTTTGTACCAGGAGGAGCGTCGAGGTTCACAGTCCAATAAGACCCAACCCCAGGGTCCGTAACAGGCCGAGGTTCCCGCTCGAAGAGGAGGTTCAACGAGAGATGGTGACGGACGGATTGCTGGGAAAAGAAAGGGAAGAAAGAATAAGCGAATGTTATCAATATTGCGGACTGCCGCCCTGTGTTCATTCATACCTTCCACGCGTTACCAGCGGTCTTATACCAGGGATATTTATTCTCCATGGCCGCGTATATCTCACGGATCGTGAGCTTTTTGTTTGGGCTGCCCAGGATCGTACACCTGAGAATCACGGGGAGGGTGTGAGGCGGCCTGCTATCCGTATCCCGCAGGCAGTGCAGGCTCGATGGGCAATGAGGATGCTCCTTATGTTCTGCAGGACGGCTCAAGTAAGCGACCTCTGAAACAACTGAAACATAGGTTTGGGGCTCACCAGGAACCTCAGGCTTAGCATAGTAGTAAGAATCGACCGGGGAGGAGGGTTGGTCGTCGAGTTTACTCCTAACCGAGATCACCAGTCAACACTGATGCTGTCTCAGACATAAAGGGGAACCGGGGTGGGGTGGTGAAAGGTAGATAAACAAACCTGGGTGAGGGAGTCTGAGGATGGTTCAGTATCAGATTCAGGGACATGACGGGAGGGTCAGATGGCGATGGGGTGGGGGAGAAACGGGATGACGGGGAAAGGAGGACCAAGGAGGGTACGTTGGCGACTTTGTTCAGTCTTTTTCTGGACGGCAACGGACAATACACGTTTCTTTTTTTTCGAAGGATCAGTAGGTCCCAATGTATGATCCATATTTCAAAAGATCCGTCGACCGATTCGGAAAAATGTAACGTTTATTCCGTTTCGGATAGATGGGACCGCTAGGCTGGTTACAGACCACGCCACGTCCACGGTGATCGCCAAAACGTCGGGGTGGGGTGAAAGGGCCCAGCCGGGTATGGCGTATTGGTCGGGTCGGGAAACGAAATAGATACGTTTTACCTTTCATCTAAAAAGAGACTATGCCGCCGAAGTTTGGCCAGTGCAGGTAGCCGAACACTGAACACTGGCCGGCGAGTCCCCTCAAGCCCCATGAGGGGAGGTCGATGAAAGAGGCAAGCAGCCTCAAGACGATTCGAATCAGAAACCTTAAAAAATTGAGGCAGGTCATTGATGGTGGCCCCCGGTCAAAGAGGGTGCGACAAACAAACAAAAGGGGGGCGCCGAATCTATTTGATTGAGAATAAACAGAGATACACAGAAGCCAGCGCGTGAGATCAGTGGACACGCTGCCACTGGTCAGGCGAAAGAACAATAAAAAGATCCATGTTCTAGATTCGTAACAACAGATCCCATCTAGTGGGAAACTTTCCATAAACAAATAATTATATATCGATACACAGTCCCATCTTACACCATATGTACAACACAAATCGGTACGTATACGTACATCCTGTAGCCATAGTATCTACGTCAAAGAGAAAGCCCCAAGAGGAAACCGCACTCGTTTCTACTGCTCGTCCGTGCCCTACATCAAGTCCTGGAGATTGTAGAATAGGTTGTTTTGGACAAGCCCTTCTTGCGGGGTTGGAACAACGTAAGGGAAGCCACCGACGCTGATTGGCTGCGCCTCGTAACTAGCGAAGCTCGGATCCATCCCCAGGTACGACGTATCAAGCGGCCACGAGTCGCCCAAGAACCCTTCTGGCGGTGGCTGGACCCCACCCCCCTGATCACTGAATTGCGGGGATTTTGGCCACCATCGATAGCCAGGGAAGTATGGGTTGGTCGAGTCAACGACCCCCGGGTTGACGTCCAAACCAAGGATGTGGGCCATCAACTGGTTACTGAGGTCCTGTACTCCGACGTGGTCCCCGAATCCGGCAGGCACTTTGCTATCGTGGATCGGCGGGCCAATCGCCTCCCTCGGCAAAACTTCTGATAGTTGGTCCTTTTCAAATGCGTCTGATGCCGGACGCTTATTACGTCCTTGATTGCCAGCCGATGTGAATCCTTGGAGGTTGTCAAACTGCAATTTCACGCCGTGCAACAAGTCGTAAGACCGTGAGGACGCCGGCCACGGTTTCTAAAACGACAACCCAATCAGTCAAAACTTTAACACCCCAAATCGAGATCACGCCGCTACACGAACCTCCAGATCCTTTAGCGCAACCAGACACTGCTGGAGTCCCAACGAAGCTTGTACGCTCGTCGGTGTGAGGCTCACTGCAATGTCATCAATAACCGGTCGTCAGAATACTCATCCCACATAGGATACCGTAATGGGGATACTCACGGGTAACAACGTGCATGATTCTATGGTCAAAAAATCGATGAGATCAGCCATCAGACACATTCATCCAGAAGATTTTGACACTTACCCAGCACTGAGGAGAGCTGGAGCAAGGAACGGCGAGGCCCGTATCAAGCCATACTTTTCCCGGTAGGATGTGACTATTGAAAAAGGGTCAGAACGTGGACTTCGGTGGAAGGTGTGTTTAGTAGCCGATGCTTGCCTGCGGTGGATATCCGAGAAGCTGCGGTCTGGCAGAGATCAAATGCCTTCAAAGCAAACGGATCCGAACACTTCGACGAACTAAAATTTCATGTCAGAATGATAATTCGAATGATCCATCCCGTTGGGCCGCAACTGCTTACTTTCTCCAGTTCGGGATACTATCGCCACAAGAACATGTGGTCGCTTAATTAAATCGGCAAACAAACAGGAGAAACCAGGGACTTACAAGGCACGATGCAGAAGAAGTACCGTGGACCAATAGGTCGTGTGAAGCCGCAAGACGTGTGGTGGTGGAACGGTCCGCTTGCTGGATGGCTCATACCGCAAGGCTTCTGGGAGCTCATAGTACCACTGATCCAATTGAGCCTCCAACCGAGCTAACCACGTCCGTCGCGGAATCCGACTCGTAGACTTAACCGGGTAAATATGATCTGCCACAGATCCAATGATGATTGCTATATCCACGCATCATCAGAACCAAAGACCAAGATGAGGATGTACCGCAGGAAACTCACACAATGACGCCCAGGCCTTGAAGCAGCTGAGAATACGGGCCGGGCCGGGTACGTGATCGATCCCCTGATGGGCAGGGGGAGGCCAGATCTCTGTCTCTTCGTCCTATATTAATGAGGTCAACATAAGGTTCCAGGCCGATTGGGTAAGATGTGAGATAAGTGAAACTTGACTTACCTGGTTAATATCTGGGAGCGGTGTATCGAAATCGCCTTCGCGAATGATTGGATTGCGACCTGGACGTCCAAAGTCAATGAGGCTCTACCTCCGGGTGGAGCCACATCTTCTCACCCATGTAGATAGCGTAATACCTGGAAAGGCGACGAAGGTGCGTGAGCACGCGGTTAGGACATAACGAGAGGGGAACTCACTTGTCGGTAATGCAGCAAACCCACCAGATCCGCTTTCGGGATTCCATCTCAGTCGGAGACAGTATATTCTTCCCGCCCACTTTCCAGTCTTCCGTAGACCTATTTAGCCCGAGATCGAGAGCCTGACAGAACCGCGGTCATCGATTCGTAAACTTTACGAAGTGATTGCGTCGCACTTACCATCGCTTTGGCCATAGCCATATAGAGCCATCCTTGCTCCATTGAACCTGGGCGGAGATTAACCCCGGGTATGAATAATGCCAGTACTGAAACAGACCGATTCCGAATTCCCTGATTCCAAGCAAAAGGAGGGACTGAATAGTGGACGTCCTGCTGTACCGGTAAACCTTGTCTGTGAAGTTCGGCTCCATGAGAACAAAGGACTACACAACCTCGGACGGTTGGGACTTACTTAAGATCTTCTGGGCGTCGGCCAAATACGTCGTTCCATTCTCTCTCTCATTGTTCACGACTGTATCGACGTCGTCCAGGTACCTCGCGGCTATGGTGAACATCGAGAGCAACAAAAGCTTCGAGACGTTCTGTTTGGCCTTCGATGTTTCTTTTGGTGAGAGTTTCGAGTCGTGCCTATCAGAACGTCATTATGGAAATGCGAATTAGCAGTCGTGTATGAAAGGCGTGAAAAAACACGGAACAAAGGCGGGGGAGGGGGTGGAAGAATGGGGTAGCAATGTCCACATACCCATTACGGACCGCCTTCCAATCTGCCAGGAACTGCGCTTTATGGATCACAGGCAGTGAGGGATGCATGTACGTAAAGTACAGATCGACGAGGCGTTCCTGAACATGCATGGGAGGCATTGCGACGTCATGTTCCTCTTGCAGCAAATGCGCGACGTCGTCCTTGGCGCGGGGCCACCTGTGAGCTCTCGGTAGATGCCACACACCGCCTATCACCGGGAGATAAGTGATCAGTCGAACGTGGGGGGAGAACCCAATAAAAAGTCCAACCTTCGTTTCTGTGGTCAGTACGGTCCGAACGCCCCAGAAGGTGAAGTCCAGATGTTTTGCCGTGGAAGCGAACCTGCACGGGCCGGTCAGGGATCAATGAAGGGTTGAGGATGTACGTCAGACCATGAGGCATTTAAATCAACGTAACCGATCACCAACGCACCTCCAGGGATTCCCCATCCAGTGAAAGCTGACCAAAGGCCTTGAATCCGTCCTCGTGAGCAGGATCATCGCTCGACGACGTATCCATCGTATACATGCCATCCCACGCTTGGGCTTCAGCGGAGAAGCCAACAAAATCAGAGTCGAGCCTCCTTCGTTGATGGGCGTGGTCCGAGCCCTCGGTGGAGATGGAGTGTGATCCCGGTGAACTTACGGAACCCGCTCTTGAATACGCTGTCTCGCTACCACTACCGGGCGATGAACGTGAACGATGGAGGTCTAGATGCTTGCACAGACGATCCTGCCATTCAACTGTTGGTGGTGGTAGTATGACACTGCCGTCTGCAAAGAAATTCCTTTACTTCCACAGCACACGGAGGACACGAGGGTGGCACTCACCTTCGTTTGATACGAACTCGCGTGTAACTCGTGACTGTCGCCGGGCCGATCGGGAGTTTTCCTTCGGCGACTTTTCACCATGCGCATGGAATCCACGGCCTGCAGGGCCCTATGATGTCATCGTTTCAGATTGTGGGCGGCCAACAAGGTAGAGAAAACGGGTGCGACATACGAATCTCCCTGCATCGACGCGGTTTAGGATTGACCTCGCGAGTTCGTCTTGTCGAAGCTCGGCAATGAGTCCGAGTGCACGAGGATCACTCGTCTGCATGATAACGCCGAGAAGTGCTTCAAAGTGTTGCATGCGTTGTTCGATGGCATTGATGTAACCCTTGGGTGGACCACGCTTGTAGCTAGGGCCTGCAAACAATCATGCGTGAATACTTGAGAGAGGGGAACACCGAGGATTGTCAACAAACCTGCAAAAGTGCAAACTGTGACGTGTGTGAGTACTGGTGGATTCCCGGGGTTGTAAGCGGGGCGACAACTCACCAGTTTCCATAGTGGAGCAGTTCGTGCATAGGCTGTCTGACAGTCGTTCGCACTTGCTCTTGGTCTTTCGGCATTGGTCGCAGGCTGGGGTGGGGGTAAATGATCAGGATAAAGATCGAGGCGGATGCAATACGGTCGACTGACCTCGGGTGCTTCTCCGCTTCCTCGCGGCGGCATCGTCGTCAGAAATATCAGAATTTAAGTGGGACATCTTGCACCAGGTGGTACAAGTGGAAGGGGAGAGTGCAAGATGGTCTTGGGGGAGTAAACGGAGACCGGAATCGTGTTGTCTAGGCTTGATAAAGCCCAGCGGGATCTGTTACTTAACTGCGAAGATCATGACGCAGCCTCGGTCCGCATTGGCTCTCGCTTACGGCGGATATATTGTGCTACTTCTGACGGCTACCTGGTACACTTTGCGATGATGCAACAGAGATCGGAATTGTGCGGCGATTATTTACTTCAAAGGGGACCATGGCAGTGGTGTTAGAATGTAGGCGTCCATCGACTTGGCAAGTAGGGAAGTCTGTTTGACGGCATTAAGCTTTCCGTGGATCGCGGAAAATCGGGCTCCTCTTACCTTGGACACCGTCTCAGCCCAACCATCAACTTCCCACGCCTTCTGCCTCGTCTCCTTTCTGGTTGTCAAGTCCCTGTCCAACGGAGGCGGAGGATTTTTCGTGAGCAACTCCGGCAAACAAACCGCCGCGCAATCACGCAGATGTGCACTTACGGGAACTGCCACATATGGTGAACCTGGTGTAACCTGCCAACTTGAGAGAACCACGCTCCAATCGGCGAGATGAGACGGCGGCGAGCCTCGATGCCCCTTCTCCTAAATGGGTGTGCGCGATCACCTCCCGTCAATCAGTGTTTGACGACATTCGAGGATCACATACCAGGCGTTCTCCCATTCTAGGAGAGTCCCTGGGTTTAACTGGCCAATTGATCGTCAAAAACTAGCGTTACAGGCCACTGGGTGAAGTCATACCTGATATGTCCTCAGTTCGAAAACGCCGCCGTGGTTATGCGGCGGAGCGGTGGGCATGAAGGCAAATTCCTGATTCAGTTGTAACGCTCGTGAATTCAAATATGGTATCATCCGTTTGTATCTAGTTTGGTGCTGGAGGGTGATGGCACAGCGTTATTATCCCGGCACGACCGCGAAGGAGGCGGAATTGCTTACCTCAGAAGCCTTTATGAGCTGCGACGCTTTGTCCAGACCGCGATAATTCTCCCATTCCAGGATATGGACTGCGGAGGAACGTCAAGTTCACCGACAGGCGGTGCGAAAATACGGGCCCGTCTACTTACAGAACGTGTCTTGCTCCCCAACTAATGTCTCCCAGCTCCCCGAAAGCTTGACATGTAACTCCGGGTCGCTAATGATTCCGGTGTAATACTCTTCTCTGCGTTACGGAAACATGAGCGTCAACTAAATGCGGTGGCTCATGCAACAGGGTACTAACGCGGCCTCCTTGTAAGCCTCAACTTGGTCGGGCTTGACCTTGTGGGCTGTCGGGCGACGCGCGGTGTTAGCTCCGGGCCCATAGTTAGGGCGGAAGGCACTGCTCCAACGACTCACTTTCAAATCCGTGGACGTATTTTCCCCTCGCGACAATCGCGGAGTGCTGCTGGATCTCAGCCTCCCCAGCCTTCTTAGCTTCGGGCGATCCATGCAAAATGCTCTTCAGGAATAACTTTCATCAGGACCGAACAGCGCGGGGTAAACCGCGTAAATGCGTTTTCTCTTCACCTGCACCGAAATTCCACGGCTCATCGTCCTCGCCAGCACCTGTGCTGGACTAACCTTGAATCTTGTAGTGCAAACGAGGGTAGACAGCATTGTTGCTAGTGGGTTGTGGGGGAGCAGATGTAGGGAGTTTGAGGGATCACAGATGCGGGTCGTCACGTGGGATGGTCAGGGGTGTCTAGGCGCTCACTGGGACCAGTGGTGCAGGCGCAGAACGTTGCAGCCACAAGGGGTACTAACTACATTTGCGCGATTTTTGCAGAGGACGTCCTCGCCCAGACCTCATGTATCCTCCAAGGAACCGTTTCTCCCAACCTCCTTAATGTCACACGCAGATATCGTGTGGAAGACGCATCTCCACGTAGACTGAAACCACATTCCATTAACCCTCCCCCATACAGTTTCTTAAGCTTGTGGCAATATTGTTTGGCGACAGGCGGAGACTAGTAGGGAGGCGTTGATTCAGATTCCCCTAGGACCGCAAAGCTGTGCTCACCCATTGGTGTTCGTCTGGGGAATGATCGACCTGTACCCCACGGAGCAGATCAGCAGTCCCCGCGTCAACAAGGAAAACTATCTCAATTCTTGCGTCTTGGACCAGTGGCCCAAATTGGCCGGTTAGATCCAGCGTGAAGGAATCTCCAACCTGCGCGTCTAAAGTCCCTCAACCCGAGTTCTGAACAATTCTACTGTGGGGGCTAACCTTGCTCGCTTTCGAAGTATGTCAGTGGATCTGCGTCTACTGCACGAGATAGTACGTGGTCGAGCGATCCTAGGGCTTTGGAAGGTTTCGAGACCGTAGGAATCAAATCCATTGCGATTCCAACTCGGTGAGGGTGGTGGCCCGAAACCCCGGCCAGCAGCGCGGAAAGCAGACAGGGTCGCTTCGAACAAACAGCACGAATCGCATCCCGGGGGCCACCCCGCGCATCGTTTAGGACGTAGGGGTGACTCCTCGCAGAATCGAGAAACTCATCGAGGTATCCCAAGGCCTTTCCCTGGAACCACACCTCAGGAAATGGGAAGAGACAAGCAAAGGGCGCTCACAATATGCAAGGTGTTCCTTTGTTCACCTTCCGTACCGACGGTGAATGGCTGACCACCACCAAGCTCAATCCCTTGATCATACCAAATCTCGGTGAAGTCGTTCCGAAGGATGGTGAAATAATTATCTGCCATCTTCCTCTCCTCGTCGCTGAACTTTAGATCGCCTATCAGTGATAGGAACGAATCTGATAGTTCACGATGCATAATCGTTCCATGACCAAGCCACGCAAATCTAGTGTGGACTTGGGCGTCCAGGGAGTGGCCGGTCAGGGAGGTACTCGAGATGTGTTCGTGTGGTGGTAACAAGTGGATAGACTTGGGAATTTCAGATAGTCTGATACGTGAATACATCCTGAAACGGACGTTAGCTTCCGGGAACGCGTATATTCGCACCGCGAGGGGAGCGGGCACTAACGTCTTGATAACCTCCGGTTTCACTAGGTAATCATCATCCTAACATCCAGGTGGAAGATCGTAAGCTTGCGAGAGATTTTCAACTCCTTCTGCCATTGACGGGAGGGGAGAAGTAGGCCCGACGTGCCTGAATGAAGCAGTATTTGGAAACCGAGCTGGAGCACGCCATAAACCTCGCCTGGAAATACAAATTCTCTGGCGAATTTACGATCCTTAGCCTGGAGGCACATGACACAGGGAATTCCTGACATACATCACGATGAGATCGGGAGGGTGGGGTGGGCATGGTAAGTAAGCTAGAAGTGGCGAAACGTTCGGCTCCACTACTCACCTCGGCGGAGATCCGCTGAGGGCTGTTGTTCCACACGACGATCTCGGCGATCACACCCTGTAGCCGGGGGTCGCAAAGCCCAGAAACGATCAAGACGACATTTTGGAATCTACTCCAATTGAGGATGATTGCAGATACCCTAGACTTTTCATCACCGCTCCAGGGAGTTCGGACCGAATCAAGGGCTCGGTATTCGACCCCGGTATGAGCTCTTCGGGAGATGACCAGAGATGAAGGATCTCCTGGATCATCGGTCTCGTGAAATGCAGGCGATTAGTCGGGACTCCTTCTTCGCCACCCTTCAAACACGAGTGAGGTGGCGACGGAGACGATCAGAAACCAAAAGAGTGCTCGGATGGTCAGGCTCATTAGAGTGAGTGGTTGACGTGCATCACGTGCTCTGGTGATCGACGAGCGTCGGGTCTCGATCCTTATGACATCATGCAAAGGCCGAGAACCTCACCACTGGTCGTTTGGGATTGCAATGAGAGCTGGGCGCATTCACTCTCAGGGGGGCGACAGGTGACTTATTTGTTCCTTACTTACAGGATCAAATACCTCACATCACCTGCTCAGCCGCCGCAGAACGTTCGTCGCTCGGTCGCCAGGCATCCTCTCAATTATCCCAGAAGTTCGTTTGTGGCAGGAGTTCTTCGTTTGACGGTCTGACCGCCGGACGGTGGAAGCTACTGCGGAGCTCGATACCCACACAAAACCACTCCACCTGTACCAGGGCGAGAGGCCGCCCAGTCGTCTGCGCACCTTACCCCCGATAGGGTCCTCGCGACTTCGAAGCAGAGGCGAATCTGAAACGGAACGGATTCGTGAACCCACACTTTCGCCGTCGATGTGTCTGACTGGGAGACTTGCACGTCCATCAACCCTTGTGAGTCCCCGATCAGCTTAGGTACATAGCCCGAGATAAGAGGAGAGCTCTGGCCCCCTCCCTGATCCCCCCCCGGGTATCGAAGCTTTCGTTTGTCGTTGTTCAACACTCAAGGTTGATTCGATGGTCCCTGACTGGTGGCCACCCCTGCACCGATCCCGCCGGCCGTCAGTCAACAAACAAAATCACTCCATCAACCGATTATATGGGTGGACGTGAATGGATCAACGGATGAGCGACGAATGCATCGTGCCGTACGCGTGAGGGGTGAGACCGAGGCCTGGAACCGAATAACCGATTGAGTCTCCTTGACGGTACAGCCATTACAAGCGATACCCTTCGCGGGTTCTTGTGTGCTCGTTGCTGTTCCAAGAAGCGTTGGATCCGTTCTCGTGTTATTTTCCGCCCAGCTGCGATACTCAGCTCATGTCGTGTCACTACGGCCGACTGTCCGAACGCCGGCCCAACACTGCGAGCGAGGATAAAGCCCACCACCTCCGAGCTCGAGGCGATCACAGCCCAACAGAATATAGTTTTGAGGGTATCACTGACGTGATACGCCTAGCCTCAGTCCGTATATCACGGATGATGCTCGATGGGAGTGCGATTTATATTGTGCGGTCGTCCCGTGGCCCAGGTAACTAACGTAAACGCGTCTCTGGTAGATTGAATGGTGCCTCATCCCTGGCCACGTTGACCGTCTGCCGAGGGCTGTAAGTAAAAGGATGTTAGGAAGATAATATATAGAGGACAATTACTACTTGTTCGACTGCGTACATGTACTGAATTGAAGACATTCTACTAGTAAGGCTACAGAAGACAACCCTGGCTGGTGCAGTTGGTTGATTCTCATCTCTGATGACGATTACAGGATTGGAGGGCTCTGGAGAACAGTAAAAATAAGAATAGCGAGAGTTTGTGGGAGGAAGTTGCTTGTTTTTCGATCCTCAGGGGTTGGGGAGTGGGTTGGGCTCATTAGAAGGGACTCAATCACCACATCCCACGAGCGGTCCCGGCGAACCCGAGTTCGATGGAGTCTTCAACGCCCGTGGGTTGCTCTTTGCCACACAGACCAACGAAGCCGACACGGTCGTAGACACGTTGAGCGCTGTTACCATGGCTAACGTACAGGGTCACAGCGTCCCTCTTCATATCGAAAAGTAGCCTATTCGAGCTGCGGTGAGCAACTTGCCACCCGAAGTTAAACAAACTATTGCGTACCCTCTCGTGACATGCCGCACGAGGTGTTCGGCACAGCCCATTCTCCTGAACCTGGGGGTCGTGTATACTTTGGTAATACAGGAGACGTTGTGGGTCGTTCGAGTGACAGCGCAGACAGTCGAGCATTGTCCGTTTACGTCATAAACCCAGATCTGGGCGTTCTTTATCAGCTCTTGTGCCTCGATCCTTCCTTGATCCAGAGTCATAGGGAAGTAAACCTGAAGTCAGAGTTTCAGCGTTGGAACCGTTTTCGATCTCTTCGGGGGTGGGCGGCTGAGAGGGAAGAAACTCACAGAGTCGTCGCCAAACTCCTTACACAGTTGAGCGACTGCTTCGACGTCCGACTTGGTGGCGAGGCGGATAACGTGACCGGCGGGCAGCCGGGAACTTGAATTGATGAAGGTTGACTCGGTACAATAGCTCAGGAGCGCCGCATAGAAAGGCTCCGGCTCGACCTCATAGCCGGTAAGGCCCGTCCAGTACTCCGAGAAGGTCTTGACGAGCCAGGTCATTCCGAAAACGGAGAACACCCGTTCCGGAGGAGCGCATTCGAGGAGGTGGTTGGTGAGCTTGGTGATACGTGGGATTAACCAGGTCTTATCCTCAGGCTGTGGTGACCAAAGGAAGATCGGGTAGTTACCCAACGTCCAGTCGACACATGAGAGGACGAGATCGAGCTTGGCGGTGTTCATGGTGGGGTTGATCGACCACACGGTCAGCCAGAAGGCATTTGGATCGTCGCGAACGCGGTGGCGAGGGAAACGCAACCAGTCTTCAACGTCACGGGGGGTCGTCAAGGCACTTCCGGCCTCCTTCCTTAACCGCTTGAGAGCGTGGGCGAAAACGATGCCAGAGGATTGCTCGTCGTCGCGGAGATGCGAGTGGGTGGCGGAGAGGAAGTCGGTGGCGGTCTTATGCTGGACCACGGTTATCAGGGATGAGGAGGTGAGTTTGCCAGGCATGTTGGGGTTGTCAGCTGAGGGGTATGGGTGATGGGATGGTATTGGTGAAGGCAGTAGAGAGCTGGGACGGTTGACCAACAACCACAAAGTGGTCCGAAGTATTTATACTAGACATACGAGCACAGCAGGAGTCGACGAGGAGTGGCGGAATCCAGTGATCAAACGAGCGGGGACGTTTCCCATGATCGAGAGCTGACAAAATGCGATGGTGGGATCAATCCGACCGAAAAGCTTATGATCTCGAGCGCGGGATAGAGTGAACGCTGTGCTTTCAATGAATCGGTGAAAGCTCCTCCCGAAATTGAAAGAGATTTCCATATTTCCAGATACCTAGAAAGACGTACGGCGTGGTAAGTGTCAACCCACGAAAATGAAAAAAACCGGTACACGGGACACAGCCTAAGAGGATCTTCATCCTTGGGTTTTACACATCGATCTAGTTCGGAAGCAAATAACCGGGAGGTTTGCTCTCAACTCCAGATCGGGAGGAGTTGGTAAAACCTTCCCGCGGGTCATCCCCGCCACCGCATCCCCACCAGTCTCGTCATATTCAAGCCAACGCCCCGGTAACCACCCACGAAATCGCAGATGCGACTTTTTTCATCCAAAACAAAAACCTATTGAGGATGTTCCAATGGTGAGTGATCGCAGCGTATGTAGATGATCACGGCAGCGGAACTGAAGGGTCGCGTTTCGACAAGACCCCTTTCTTCTCGTTCGGCTTCGAGCCCAATGTCGTGATTCCTGCGCAGGGCTGTACAATCCAAACTTGCATTACCGATTCAAAGCAATCCTCATCCGAAAGCGTTCTCTGTAGGATTCGAAGTGACTCAAACTGATAATCATCGTTCCATTTCTCATGCCATCTACATGTTCCCAACTCCCCGATGGCTAACGAGTCGCTAATTCAGCTGCGAGACTCACCGTTCCCGGAACGCTTTACATGACATACCAGGGCGTTCGCAGGGTCAGCCCCAGTCAGCCTCCCGGATTCACGGCCTTCCTGGGATCGTCGGCAGCCACTTTCCCCGGCCCGGGTATCAGAGCCCGACTCGTCGCATTGCCACGCCCGACACCCCAGCTCGCATCACCAGACCCCTCCTCGCCTTTTACAACACATAGCCAAGATCCCCAAGATTATGGCACACGGTCTCCCGTCCCACCATCCCGCGCGCACTTCCACAGCGAGTTTCTTGTAGATTTGGGGTTCCACCCCGAGTCGGAACCTCCCAAGGGCTTCCAGCGCCGACCAAAATTACCAGCCGGGCCAACACGTGGCCTAAGGTCCGGCCAAGGACCGTGATCTCCGGCACAGCTTTCAACTTGTTTGAAACCCAATGTCATCCTTGCAAAGCCACACACGGTATCGTTATCCCTGCCTTAATTCAGATTCTCCGTCGGGCGCCAGGTAACGTGATCTCTCCGAGCTCCCGAGCTCCGAGCCACCCTCAAGTTTTGTTGACTCCTAAGTAGCAACTTTTCCTGTGCCCATTGGCAACCGCCCTAATGGAGAGGTAATAAGAACTGCGGCCAAGATTCCAGAACCATTTGTCACTGGTCACATCCGAAATTCTGTCACCTCTTCAATGCAAGTTCCGCGAGATCCGCATCCCCACTCGTTCAACGGTGACTTGGCGGTGTTCCACATTGTGGCGCATCAACCAAGTGAAGTTTTACTTCTGGCCCTCCTGCACAGACTCAGCTCTCCACGGCATCCCTGAATGAGCCTAGATTCCAGGTACCGAATAGTCTACCCGCACGTCATGCCTCGGATCAACCGTAAGCCTCAATCGACCGGGAGCCTTCCAACTCTTACCGTCGCTGAAGCACCGCCTATTTACGGGCATCCCGACTATTCTTGGGCGCGGGGCTACAGCGTCCCGAAGTACTTCTTTATCCTTGTCTTGCATCCCGACGGTTAGCTCGCAAGGAGATCCTCCCGCGGCCGTCGATCACTTGCGGCAATCCGCCGCAGTTGAGGTGGGATCGAGCTGATCGAAGTATTTTTGGGACGGCTTTCCTGTACCTTCTCCTCCTGAGGGTCCATCACTACAGGTTGGTGGTGTTTCATCAAGTACCCTTCATCGTTCGGATAGGGGACGTTTGCTGAAACTTGCATGTCGATTGAACAGATACGATTGCACAATTATCGCAACACCATTCAATACTGATTTGAAGGGAAATTCGGTGACGGTTTGTACGTTTTCTGCGGGTTCTTCGTCGGTGCATCTTACGTGTCTACTGTGAAGTGGGCTGAGCGAACAAGATCGTTTCGTCTGGAATCTCTTCATCGTATTCGACGTCACTCATTCATATCCAGCCACGATCTTTCCCTGCAGTCTTATGGTACGTGATATTCGGCGTTTCTTATCTCAGTTACCCGTGATCTTCCCGAGTGTGAATCATATACTGACCTGGCCCCCCTCCTTTCGGTCTCCAGGACTTGCGTGAGAAGCTCACAATCTAAACATAGCCCCGTGTTTCCACCTTCGCGATTCCAGGAAGTTCTGATCTACGTTCGATTCTAGATTCTTGCCATATGTTGCGTGGTGTTCGGAGATGGATAGCCGTCGGTTTGTAAGATTATGTTCTTCCCTTCCGGCATGTTCTCCACGACCGATCGATCGCCCCCCCATGCTAAATTCACCGCCCCCGAAGATCCTTCCGAAATGAAACCTTACTTCCTATACTTAATCAGACGAGACGGCCATGGGTTCGAACCGTGGTTTGTGGTGACAACCCCTGCTTAATTTCAGGTAATTTCAAGTGCGGGTTATCGCAGTAGTTTGGTTTCCCATCGCGCACCGATTTTCGAATTTCACAAGAAGAGCGGCCCCGGTTGTGCTTGGATTCATTCACACGTTCAAAGACGGAGACCCTTTCGCCCTGCCTTGTTTCCTCGGTTCTCTTCGTCGTGGGGCTCGAGTTGTCGGGTTGTCGGGTTACCGAGATCTCGCCTCAAATCCTACGCCGTGACCCTGCGAGCGGGTGGTGGGAACGTGGGCGCGCCGGCGCTCATCGTCGAGCTATCTTCCATTATTTCCCCATAGTCCCGCGCCCGAACCGTTCGTAGGTCCCAGGCTAGCCGCATTCGGTGTTCGGGCTCGTGGTCGTAATCGATCTCTTTCCCGCCCGTGGGCGAGCGGCCTCCACAATGTGCATGTAGGGTGAAGAGGGCTCCCCCGCCGCCAGGGGCTGAAACCGATCTCAGGCCGGGATTCCCACTTCGGCGCGGTTGGTTTTCCGTTGATTTTGTTTGGTCCGCCCCGAGGGAACTATCCTCTATCTGTCAAAGGTGGAACGCCGTCCCGCGCAGGGTCGCAAGCTGAGGGACGCGAGGTGCACATGCGGCCCGCTCTGGCGTGCTGATGTTCTCTAGATCTCACGTACGGTCTCGTTCTGGGTTTCCTCAAAACACACCTTGTCCGTTCATACAGGGATGTAATACACGATTCTGACATTTGATTATGCATGGTCTAGTTCCCTACCCCATGATTCTAAGACATTGATCAAACCCTGGGAAACCACCCTCCTCTAGGACGTACACAATGGATGCGAGTACGACACAACCGCTCGTTCATTCAGCACCCTATGAATGAGCTGAACGTTGAACGTTCATCTACACACCTCGTCCATTTCAGTGTCAGGACGTACAGGTGACCTTTCGCTGCTCCACGCCACTGGCGTTTCATTTCCGCGCCGAGCACTTGTATAATTGAATGTATGATGCTTCCCTCATCGAGTATCGCCTCGCCAAACAACAATAAAAAAAGTAGCCCTTTCCAATCGTGAATGAGGCTTAAATTAAAGTTTGCCCGTGTGCTTACACTTATGTGGTTTCTAGTGTTATTTTATTTTCTTCACTTTTCATTCAGGGCGGAAGGTGGGTAACGTCAACATGGACCTCGACCATACCGAGTTGGTTATAGCCAATATCTGGAACTCTTTCACTCTCCTCCGAAGCTATATATCCGAGTGAAATATGCCTCACCGATGCGTGCAGGCTTACGTACACGAGATATCGGGACAGTCTAGAGTGATCATGAGCTCGGATCGAATCTACCACCCACGCTCCGGAGTGATCACACGCGCATTCAAGTACTGTACACATAAGATACGCGTAAACGAGGACCTGAAATGAAGAAAAGCAAATACACCGGGAGCAAAGATAGATTACGAGCCGCCTGTGGTGCAGATTGGTGATCCAGATCCGTGGCCAGTTAACTTGGAGTGGTTAAATGGCTTTGGATGGTCATCTCTCATGGACCTCAAGGTTGATTGGGATCCTTCAGAGCGTCGATGGGCTCTTTCTCGACAAACGCCTTCAACTTCTCCTTGATTGGCCCTTGGTCCACCAACCGCTCACCCTACGTACAGATCGCCAAAACGATCGCGGGTCCAAGATCGGGGAAGGGTTCGGGGGCGGAACGAGAGGGCGGTAATTAGCGTTGTGTTCCACAATTATCAGAAAAAGGCATCTAGAGCTAACGCGATGAAGATGGGCGCAGGCGAGGGGTACACTTACGTCACGTAGTCGAACGATTGTGGGAATGGTCTGCACGTCCCAAGGTTGTTGCCTCCATTCGTTCTTTGGACTCTTCCATCTTGAGGAAGAAGGAAAAAAAACAAGGTAGACCGAACGAAGAAAAAATAAGGTTGGTTAGTGTTATGATGCGCTCAAAGTCAAGCGAATAGCAAATAGCAAGCGTAAAACCCGTCCGTCCCTGGAATGACAGGGATGGTCATCGTCGAACCCGGGGGGATGGAGAACAAATCCTAAGGACCCGAAGATCAAAGAATCCGAGCCCAACCCCCTTGAGGCTCGCTCTCGGAAGCTCGGGAGGGTCTTGTGCCCTCCCACCCCCCTGATCTCTCGATTCCAAATTTCGATTTCGAAGGTTTCACTCACTCTGGTTTCTGTCCGACGTAGATTATCAGCGCGCTCGGAGAACGTTCCTTATCGAAGGTTTCTTCCACGATCTCTTTCACCGCGCGGCAATCCTAAGATCGAACAAAGCTCTTGTTAGGGAAAAAACAAAACGAAACACAACAAAGGAACAGTTGAATTTCCGATATGGCCAACGTACCGGGCACCACATGACCCCATCGTCATCCTTCGAGGCATAAAAGACCACAAACTGCTCCGCGATTTCTTCCCAAGCGCAGGGTTTGATCTTGCTTTCGCGAAGAGGCATAGTCTCGTAGACAAATTCAGCGGTTGTGCCCTCCAACTCCGGGGCAGTCCTGAGTCAAGGTTGGGCGTAAACGGTGGCTTCCCACCCCCGTCACAACGTGAGGAACTGACTGGGATGGGGCGAGACTGACGCAATCCGACATCATGATTCTTGCGGACGGTGTGGTGGCTCAGTGAGGGCAGAGAGCAACGGGCGAGATCAATCTCCAACCAGTGTATATAAGCAATAGCCGAGGGCTTCGCAATAGGAGATCCTAAGCCAACCGCGACGGCAAACATCCGCTTTTCTCTCTTGACCCAACGACGGTGGGGATCAGAGATGTAAGCGTACGCGCAGGGGTAAAGTAGGGGGGAGGGAATCAGCAAACCGCAAAACAAAAGACGATGGGATGTCTAGGGCCAATAAAAAGCCCCGGTTTAAACAACCAAGAAACAAGCGGTAAGATCGAAGAGCTGGCTTCAGAAAGGACGCAAAAAACTGTCCGCAGGTATAACCGAAAAAAGCTAAAATACTTCACATGAAAACGGAGGGGGGAATATTAAGTTATGTTAATCATCTACGTCACTGGGACCACCTCTAGTAGTATCCTCCACCCTGATGCTGGTATTTGTAAGGCTGTTCAGTGGGGGATGGGGTATGAGCCGGAGGGGAAGCATATGTGTTCCACTTGTTGCCGTTCCCGGGCTGCAGGTTCTTGTATTGTTCGCACTTGGACAAGCATCCAGCGAGGGCGCTCTCTTGCTGTATCTTGGTGGTAGTGGAAGTGGACACTGAGAGCTGTGTCGAGACGTCGGTCTTTGTAGAGGTGGAAAGGAAGGTGAGCGTGTTGGTTAACGTTTGTTTGTCAGTGACAGTCGAGGTGAGAGTGCGCTCGATGGTGTTAGTCTAGGGGCCGTCTGTAAGCACAGGTTCTCAGCCAATGAATCCGGAAAGCTCACCCTGTCGATGACATCCGTCTTGACCCAGACACTGGTGAAGGTGGTCGGGATAACTTTGACGTCAGTCTGGGTGATGGTGTTCGTGAGGATCTCCTTGATGGTGTCGGTCTTGGTCAAGAACTTGGACTCGACTACAACGCTGGTGGCAGTGAGGGTGACCGGCAAGGTATTAGTCTTGGTGACGAAGAGAGTATCGGTCTTCACATCGGTCTTGGTCACAGTGCTGAGGACGGTAGTCGGGATGGCCTAGAGTTATTCAAGGTCAAAATGCGGCAAATTTCGTCTGCGGCGTTGGAGCGTACCTGGGTGTAAGTGACGGTGAGGATTTTGGTCTCGACGGATTTGTCGGTGACTGTCACTGTACGAGCGGGTGGGCAGTATTGACTGGAACGCGTGGTCAGGCATCGGCCAACAATGATTTAGATGCGGGGTAGACGTACTGTGGGTCATTGATGATGATCGTGGTCTGGTAACAACCCCAGCCACTGCTGGTCCACTGGAAAAACACAAACCCGATCAGCACAGGTTCCACAATACCCGGTCAACCGGTTCTCCGGGCCAAGAGAGAACGTACCCAATCCTCGGGTTCACACTTTCCACCATAACCTTTCTTGTAGCCATAACCACAGTCCATGGAAGAGTATCCACCACCGGTGAAAGACGAGTACGGCATGTTATTGTAGCCAGGCGGGTAGGCGGGAGGGGGAGTGTAGTAAGAGGGTGGGGCAGGGTAGGTAGGCGAGCCCGTCTGGATCGGTAGAGCGGACACATCCTGGTACGAGTTGCTCGGGTTGCTGGGTGGGTACCGGTTGCTCGAGGAGCTCGTTGAGGTACTGGGAGACGGAGACGGAGACGGGGACGGGGATGGAGATTTGCCCATCTCGGGATTCGGGACCATCTGGACTCCCAAGGGGACCTGAGCGGTGGCGTAGCTCAAGGCCGTGAGGACGACGACAAAAGAACGAATAATAGACGAAGACATGTTTTCAGCTTATCGGTCTTGAAAAAAGTGCGGGACAGCGAATGTGTTGCGGGTTTCTGAGAAAAAAACCTCGGCGTACGAAATAAGGGCGGTGGCGGTTGGAAAGAGTGTCAGAAATCAAAAACGAGGGAAGAGCGGTCGACGCAGATGTGTATGCCTGGAAGTTTCTGGCAGGGGGAGTGCGAGCCGATGCTGGCAAAAGTTCGGTGTGCTAGAAAGCTTGAGACACGAACGCAAGCGCTCTGTAATCCCCATCCCATTAGCATTCCATGTCTTCTCCAAGATATCGTAGGTGCGCTCACCGGTTAAAAGAACGAAAAAAAGTTCGAAGAAAAGAGAGAGGAGGAACGAAAAGGAAAGAGTGAGGAAAGCCTTGATCGAGATCTCCGGTGCTTCCCTTATATGCTGGGATTGCCCTGGAAACGTTCGGCGAGCCCAGTGGCCGACTAGCGAATGGGGCAGCTCGGACATAGTGCCTCGTCGTCAAGGAAGAGCGTCCCCTGTTTCTTGCCATAACATAACTGCGATCACTCCAGCTAACCCAACCGATGGATGGGTACAGTCTCCGAACTAATGCGGGATTGGCTGGCCGTTTGTAAGGTTGCAAGGTGTACAATGTGGACTTTAACGAGTGGGCGAAGGGACCACAACCGTTTGCCGCTGGGTCTTCGGCTGCGATAACCTCGGGTATCGGTGCGGCCAACAGCGGATATCGTGGTTTGCGGATACCCCCCCAGATGGTAAGCCTAGGTTTGGTTGTAATTCTAAAGTGAAACAGAAGCGGGTCCGGTGGGTAGTACGCCCATCTATCATCACAAAACCATCCACCGTCAACCGCGAAACTATGGAGATTGTGACGAAATGTCCCCCTGCACGTCCAACATGATCTTGAGCGCATTCCTTGCACGGATCCGCGAGATATCCTCCAACCGTGGCGTGGTGAGCGCGGTTTCGAGTTTCGCCGTCGTCTTCGGCTCTGCCCAGGGATACTGTCAGGTGTGGGAAAACAAGGATAACACCATCCAGATCAGGGCACGAATCGATCGGGGGAGGTTTGGCGCTTACCGGCAAGAACTGATGCAACCAAGGAAACATGTGCATTCGAACGGCAGTCGCGATGAGTACTATAAGTATACCTCCCATGGATAAAAACCGTGCGGCGCACCTTTTGGAGGTACTCGTATGCGACGAGTGTAAATCCGAATTGAGGGCTACTCCGGATGATACGAGCAGGGCCACCCTTCCAGAGCGCCTTGAAGCCTTCTTCTCGATCTGGACGGCGCGAGGGAGTGGAGTATCAAGTTAGTGGTGGCGGAGACAGATAAACATAGACGCGATTCGGATGTGATGAGTGATTTCTCCGACGTACAAATTTTCCCAAACGCGTCAAAGACACCCTTGTAGTTCAATTGGCTCTTCCTGGCTTCGACCTGGAGACGGGTCTTCACGACATCTGAAAGGGATCATCAGCTTCACCGCCCACTCGCCCATCCCTGCATTTCGATCATCCGTGCTCACCGAATGGGGTAGTCAAATACGCTGCCGGCATCCCACTATGGAACATCAAACCTTACCGTCAGGGACAATGCTCAACAAAGGTAGGACGAAAAGGGACAAAACATACGCAATAGCCGCCGAAGCCAACGTCTCTAGGAACGAGAGCTGCTTTCCATTGTAATCTTGATGAAACACATCGGTCTTGAAGTGTGAATAGACCGGGAAGTAGATGGCGGAGAATGGAATATCTCTCATTAGGCACGCCGTCGCCCCTTTGTACAGTCCAACAATACCCAACTGTCGGATAATGTGGACTGCACCCTTCTTGACTTGATCAGGTGTGGCCTTGGCGGCTTCGCCTTGCATCTGCAACCGGATCTTCACGATCTCGAGCGGGTTCGTAAACACCACCTGGCATCCACCAGCGGCGCCACCAGCGAAGAGCTCCCACCCAAGCTTGATCCTACCGGTCTCTGGATCCATCGCCCGACCGCGAACGAAATCATTGACGGTCAACTTGATCGCCTTCTCAGGAGCGACACCCTATAGCCAATGTGCATCAGTGTTTTGTGATCTCGTCTCCGCGAAAGTGGCGGGTGGATGGGGAGAGTTGAGTTTGGACTCACAATGAGTTGCGGCCCGAGGCCACGATAGAAACCCACGAAACCTTCATGATGGAACACTTTACGAGCGCAATCGAGACTGTTCTTGTACAACAGTTGTCCGACCATGGTGCTCCGCTGGTTTTGCATGCTATTACAACACCGTCATTGGTTACGATCAAACGAGTTGTTGGCATATGGGCGCAATTACGAACCGAGTCTAAAGTTTCGAACGCATACAATCAGCGAAAGCGCCCACGTCCCGCGGTTACCAGTGACGTACCTTAACGAGATCAATGGGATACACCATCGTGGCACCGAATGCCCCGGCCATACCTTACAGATGGACGGTAAGCCACCGTAGATTGTGGGAACCACCGGAGATCAACGCACCTCCGAGACCAAAGTTATAAAGCGAATTAAATGCTTGGTTGAGCAGGTTCACCGGCTTTTTCTCCTCCTCTTCTGTAAATTGGGACTGCGGAGATCTCCACTTGGGGTTGAGCAGCTGTGCAAAGTCAACGAGAGCGAGGCGGGGGCTTCCACCTCCCCGGCCAGCAAAGTGGAAGACGATGGCCACTTCCATGGGGGTAAAAAGGGAATAACGAGAGCTCGCGGCAGCGTAGTTCATAAAGTCGGACTGGTCGATACGACCGTCGGAGGACTTGGCAGTCGCTTCACGGACGATCCTGGTATAGAGTCATGAGTCGTCACGACTATGGAGGACCCAGAGATTCTACCTCTCGACCATATCCATCCCCCCGACAACATTATGGAAAGCGGCGACTTCCGAGTAAGATATACGGCCACCAGGGGTAAGGGTTGCAAGACTGGGTAATCGTTCAATCACGGCGTCAGATAACTTATGACCAGCAATTTCCTGTGGGGTGGCTCAGAACATGACGAGATGGCGCGAAATGCACAAACGAGGTGATCTTACGAGGATGACGCGTTTAAATTGGTCGGGTCTAATCAACCCGTCCTGGTCCTGATCGAAGTGCTTAAATGCTTGTCTTAACCGTTCGCCCTGGAGTCCTTTCATCAGCTGGGTGAACTCGTGGTCTATACGCGCCGTTTGTTAGCCAAACGGGGAAGATGTGCCTAAAAAAGTGCGCATACATCCAAGGACGTGGGTGCCATTTTTGGTTCCCAGGTAGAGTTTAACCCAGTCACTGCGAACTCTATTAACAATGCGCAGAGGTGGATGTAGGAAGCTCGAACCAATCGAAATCGAAAGGAATGGCATCCGGTTTGATGTTGGCTTTGAAGGCGTCCTTGAATTCGTCGAAGGTGATTGTTCCCGAGCTGTCACTGAAGAGAACTTCCCGTTATACCCGGCCACGGTCGGACGGAGAGCGGAGGAGAGCGCACGTACACGTCGAAATACTGGAAGGCGACATAGTAATCCGCGTCAGGCCTCTTCAGTAACGTCTCGAACACCACGAAATCTTCCCAAGACACCAAACCGCGCTTTGAGGTATCCGCGACACGGAACAAGATGGAGAACTGGCGTCGGCCGATCCTCGTCAAGTCCTCTGCGGGAGCGATGGCCCTGACGAATGACTCGGTATCCAAGTATCTTGAGGAGATTCAAAAGCATCAGTTCGAGTCGTGCGGTTTGACCAAAGCCGGTGGATGCGTTGGAATAACATGTTGTGACGACATACCTTTCGCCGTCGTCACCTGGCTTGGCGTGGGTGTCGAATAACCTCTTCCACCTCTTCAGCTCGGATTCCTGGGCAGAAATCGCGCCCTTAACAGCCGAGATTGCCGTAGAGAGAGTCTTTTGGTCCGACGCTGGTGGCTTGTCCGCACCATGGTCGCAATGCAGCGCCGGGAAGAGGCGGGGTAGGTCGAGGGGGAACATTAGGGTATATGTAGTAGGAGACTTTTAAAACCCTGGGGAAGCCGAGACGTCTATGAGGTATAACGCGGATTCTTCTGAACTGTGGGGAAATGTCGGGGACGGAAGGAAGTGACAGGGATTGGCGGAGCGATTCGCTTTTGGCCTCTACTGTTCCATTTTCAGCTGTCATTGCATGATCCGGCCTCATCGATTCCTCAAGCGCTCTCCGTAACCACTGCATCCCCGAGTCTACATGGGTGATCTACTGACGAACGAACGCGACACCCTGGGGTAACCTGAAGCTTATACAGTACATGTCTTTGCCAGGCGAAACCGACCGAACAAGGTGGAACGTCGCACCATCGGTCAGAGCGTGGCCCAGTTTCTCCTCCACCCGCTGTGGGACTCACAATTAGCCTTCTCTCGGAGTCCGACGCCGCCCAAGAACAGACGCGCTACTAACCTGTTTGATATTTGTCTCGGCTCTCGTCTGATCGTTCACCTCTTTCGTAAAGCAGTGACAATGGACCATGGGCATCCTCCCTGCATACGCCTCCCTCAGCTCCGGCTCAGCCAAGATCCCTCGAAACGCATCCAGAAACTCGATCGCGCTGTCAGGGAGGTTCATTACAAAGTGCGAGATCCGCCTCCGTGAATTCGGTTGAGGCACGGACGCTTGCTCTGGTCCCGATGTCGTACTCCGGAATTCCCCGGTCGCGAGCGCCCTCTTCTCTCTCTTCGCTTGCGTTTTGCTGAGTTTTGGGACGAATTCGGGAAAAGGGTCCCCCCACGCCCTATGGGTAGCCGCTTTGATAAACTCTCGACCATCCTCTTCAAACGGTTTTACGAGATGTTGAACCTATGAATTACATGAGATCTGTATCGAATAATAAACCGGAGTAAGTGCACCTTGTTGTTTTCGATGTTTCGCAACAGCCACTTGTAACTCTCTGGGTTCAGGTCATTCGCAAGCACCCCACATCCTTTCTTCGCCGCCGGAAGAGCGAAGGGCCCAACTCCAGCAAATACGTCTGCAATGACATCATCTGGGCTGAAGAGCTGAACGAGCCTATCATGTTCAGTGTGTAGCCGAGAGTTCCAGTACACCTTTGTGAAGTCGAACGTGAACACGCAATTCGACTCATGCTGCGACGAAATTTATGTTAGCGAAGCAAAGGCATAAGACACGGCGTTGACTCCCACATGTTCCACGACATAGTTTGGATCCCCTGCGAGCAGCTCCATCTTGAAAAACCTGAACTTTGCATCGATGGAGTCCAATTTATTCACCACGGTCTTGATGCTCTTGTTTTTCTGTACCACATCCATCAGACCCCGGAACAAAAGAATGTGGATATGCGCGCATACATCCAAGAGAACTTGACCGATGATGTACTTGTACGGCAGGTACTCATCCCTGAGGTTTAGGTGGGCTAACACGATGTCATTTGATAAATTTCCACGCCCAAGCGGGCATACGGCACGTACCAATATGTCCTGTTGCAGCGAATCCTGAGGGTGCACCTTCCAACAGCTCCTCGGGTAGTACAGCACCAAGGATCTCGTCTGCGCACACGTAACGATTAGCACTCATCAACGTAGGCTCCCAGGGGACAGAAAACCTCACCAGCATTCCAGAAGTTATAGTCCAGGTCAATATAATGCGTCGTGGTAGCCGCGTCGTGCAAGTTCAGAAACTCCCGTGCAGGCTCACTCAGATCGGCTTGCTTAAAGACGGCCCTCAGCCCACGTCCCAGGAGAGCAATACTGTATGAACTGACCGAACTCCGGAACGCGGAACAACACCAATTTCTTATCTGGACTCGAGGAATCGCGGATAACGCTCTTCGTTTTTGGTAAATTTATGATTGACCTGCACGTTCCAGTGGTCAGCCACTTGTGGGGCTCATATCCCCAGAGCGTACCCTTTCAGTTCCTGAGACTTGATGAACAATGACGCCTTCTCGGCGGGTACGGAAACCGCTAACACAGGTATCCGCTTTTTGAAAGCGTCGGGGTCGAAAGTCTGGCGATACATATCGCGATGGGCCGGAGGTCGGGTATCGAGGGTGTTCTGGTATCGCTTTGACGACATGCTGGTGCCAACACGCAGATTTGAGAAAGGCCGAGAAATCAGGGTCAGAGACAAAGGAGGTGGAGGCACGGGCCGAGTCAGAAGTCTCGTCGCCCTCAGCCACCGCATGACGCGACCGCGCGAAAGTGAAGACCCGGGGAGGCCGTGGTCGCCGCGATCGTCAACATCTCTTGTTTCATTCCACGGCTGGCCGAGGGCTCAGCTTTGCTTCACTGCCATACCGAGGCGTGTTTCCTCGATTTATCCCTACCAACCGGTGCAATTGGACACTGTGGACTTTTTGCGACTGTGTCAGAGAAATAGACGGACCTCCCTCACTCACAAGCCCAACGTGAGCACTCGCAGATGACTAGCCGCCTTTACGCGCACTTCCCGAGTTTTCTGCCACTGGTCCTGTTGACCAAGGCCGGGGGGCATGCTCCCACCGAATAACTCTCTTCCCTCAACCCCTCCGTGTTTCTATCCCAAGCCTCACGCACCTTAATCTTAGCCTCAGACGCTTTTGCACTCTTGCATACACTGGTATTCCTTGTCCGAGGGTGGGTGTGATCCAAGTCATCCTCTCGCGAACTAGCTCAACATCTCTTGTGCTTCCCGCTTCTACTGCATCGTTATGACGACACGAATCTCACCGCCAGAGGGGCGATATAAAAGCACCTTTCTTTTATCGGTGCATGTTATCGACTGCGTCTGTTCGCATTGCGCACACTCCAACGTTCGAAAGCCGTCTCGAGACCAACCCCTACCGGGCGCACCTTGTACCGGGAATTACTAATAGCGTGGCTAAGTGCGTTACCCGGGTCGCTAGATCCCACCTTCAGTGCAGCGTCCCATTCCTTACGATCACCCTCAGGGGTGGGCTTATACTTACGTTCTAGAAGGACGTTTGCCTTGGGGGGACCGGCAGTGATGTGTCGGAGGTAGGGGGGAAGGGAGAAACGAGCCGGAACTCCAGTTATCTACGAACCGTTTCCAGCTTGTGGATCAGTTTGGGGATTTGGCAGGTTCCAAGGGCCCCCCGCTGTGTTCAACGTTCCGGAGTGTCTCTCAGACGGTCGGTGGGCGTTCCCTTGCAAGGTTTCTCTGACCCCTCCCACATGCCCAATACTGCATTTCATGAGGTACGAGTCACTCGACCTTCGCCCACCCTTTCCTGAACGTATGTTGCAGATACCACTCCTGAACAAAGAGGATATCCACCCGGCCACCCATAGCCAACAATGCACGGTCAGTGAGTATAACCAGGTAATCCAGAAATTACTGTGAGAGTTTGGGTTTCTCCCAGCAAAGGTGGCATTATCCTAGATCCCGGTGAATATCCCACTCACAAAGAGTCTTACGCCCACCAGGCGAATGTTGTTCCTATTCTGACAAGCAAAGGATCAGGAAACTTCCAACTCTTACACACAAAGTCAAACTCCTCGTCAAATCGCGACCGGAACGAGTGGGTAGCGTTAGGCGTATCCGCACGCATTGGCGTAGTATTCAGCCACAGGAGCATCCCCGTTTGGCTACCCGTTCGCCCGTTTTGACCCCCATACGAAGGTTCCATTCCACCGTCCGGTGTGTTGTAGGGATGGTTGATCATCAGCCTAACCAATACTATCAAATGCCACCCGATTATGATACTACCCAATCATAACATTTGGTGGGTTCCCACCAATGGCGCCATCCAGTACGGCAGCCTCCCCAGGCTCCTGACGTTCTCCCATGGACTACTACCAGGCTATGGCACTTACAGCGTGCGTGCTATCGGTTGCGTATGCCCTGCACAGGAGGTACGGTCGACCGTTGATTATGGATATACGAGGGCCAGACAACCCTTCCTGGATATTCGGCCCGTGATCAGCCACCGCGGCCATGTTGGGGTGCTTTCGTTGGTTACCGGGACAAGGACATTAGTGGTACCGAAGTTGACGATACCGAAAGGCGTTTTATTTTGAGGCCTATGGTAACGTTGTTCGGTTGAAGGGACCGCTTGGGGTGAGTGTTATCCTGAACGTCGGTGCAGGGGTGAGATGCTCGTGGTGTTTGCTTTGCAGGAAGATCGGTCATGGATTGCTGATCCCAAAGCACTTCACTACGTCCTTGAGCACTCGGGATATCTCCACGAAAAGCCGTATGCTTTCACGGAACATCATACCCTGCCTCTTGACTGTGGTATCTTCTGGGCCGTTGGCGCTTTGAACTGGTTTCAAATCCGGGACCTCCGACACATGACCAAGGTGACGTACATAAACGTCAATTGAGCCATAATTCCTACATTTGTACCTGCAGAAACCGATCTGGGCCATGACTTTCAGAGTCCACAAAGGATCGGAGCTGGCCGATCAGACCACGACTTCGGCGCGGTAGGCGGGACAGAGAACGCAATCCTATGAGGATCTGGCCTACGAATTCCTCACATCGAGCGCTTTCGAACGCAGGTAACAAGTTTCGTTTACGGTTTCCGCGGAATCAGCGGAACCGTCAGCAGGGGGCTTCTTTTCTTCACCAACGCCTCCAATGAATCCCGAAAATGATGATGCACCGGGCGTTCGAATACGGCAAACATCCGGAACTCGTGGCACTTCGATATGGTAGGAGTTTGGTTCGCCAACTTGCTGGAAGCCTTCTTGAATCGAAAAAGAAAGGAACGCAAGGAACCACTCGAAGGGGTGTTATGAGTTTACTCGGTACGCTCGATGCCTTCTCAGTCGGGCTGTGCGGGTCAGCTCACCATCAGCTCGGTGCCTCACTGAGACCTGACCGGAGACAGAGCGACGACGAGATCGTTTCCCAAATCAGGTAGAAGTTCAAGTGATTATCCTGCAATGGGGAGGCTGACCCTCCCACAGGACTCTTCTGTTTGCCGGCAATGAGCGCGGAAACCACCCCCGGCCCGAGTGCGGAGCTGGTGCACTCGTCAGTTGACGTTCGCTCTCTGGGAGCTCGCAAAAAACCGTTACTTCCAAGACTGATTGCACACGGAGGTCGACGAAACGTTGAAGGTGGTCAGGGCAAGGGGTGGCAATGACTTCGATGCTGATGGAGTCTACCCTCAGGGTTTCCTTGACGAGCACAACCAACCAGAGCATAGTTTCGAAGTCGTTGGCAGTGAAGTCATAAGAGTGTCAACGGGAGACGACGTTATACCTCTTTCGAAGCCTGTAATCGGCGCGCCCGGGAAGGTATACAATGGATTTCCCATCCATGCTGGAACGCCGATAACCATTTCCCTACTTGGATACAATATGTATGTGACCACACACGATCACTGCTTCCTTTTCAACCAATTCCTTAGGAACCGTGACGTTTTGGGTCCCGATGCCGACGTACTCCGACCGGAGTGTCGGTTTGAGATGAATGAGAAACTAGAAACGACACTGGGTGTATTCTGGAGTCTGTAAGGAGGTCGTACGAGGCTCGTACCGGACGTCGAGTCTTCCGGAATGTAGTGCCTCTTTCTCTGTGGGCACAGAAGCTGCATTGGGTGGAAACTTGCGTACGCCACCAGCTTCTCCCTCACGCGCCGCGGGTGACCAAGTTACTGACTTGCACTTCGGGGTAGCCTCGTGCAAGTCCGAGTGTTCCTCGTCGCGGTTATCAGGTGATTCGACTTCTCTCTCTCTCAGAAAATCCTCCAAGGATTAAGTGGTCCCGCGGCATGATGTTGATTACTCCGGTGCTAGTCGGAGAGGAGAAAGTGAGTCCGCTACCACTCAAGGTCGTTGTTCTCAGTAACGAGTTTTGCTCCATTCCGATTTTTCCGTTTAACAGCTCTGTCCCTACCTGGCAAGCTAGCATGCTTTTTTTCCCGGGTCCTATTTATTGTGTCGAGGTGGTCTAGCATGCTTTGATGTACGAATTATAACTATACAACCACAAGTCTCCCGGCCACAACAGCCCTGACATACGGGTTGTGTACTTCTACAGATACAATCTAAGCGTCATACGAGCGGGACACAACCGGACGATAAGGAGCCAAAGCGATCACTACTGCGGAACGGGGGCCGGTGCAAGCAATTCGTCAATCTCCTCCCTCTTCTGCCACCATCCGTAAAAACCCACGATGTTTACAGTTGTCAGCGGATTCTCGGCATCCTTTCTCCACCTGAGCATCTGCATGAAGGTGTTCATGGCGTTGTTGGACCGACTGAATAGTTCGACGTCAATCGCCTTGAGGTACGGACAGGGAACCAGGGAAGCCGACGGAAGCAACGGGGAAAGGATGAAGAAAATCTCCGCATCCTCCTCACAGCGTATCAAACTAAGCTGCTGCAAATTCGTAAACTCTCCTATCCTTAGAGCCAGTGGTCCTGCCGTCGACTTGAACGTCAACCTCGTGATCGGCGCGAACGAGAAGGGGGAAATGGCGGAGTCGAAGAAGCCGTTCATGTCCTCTACGGCTGGGAATGGTACGAGCACGGTGACCTTGGTGCCTTTGCCTTCGAGCCTGATCAGGTTTGCCCTCAATCCACGGCGAACGTCCATTGTGGTGGCCTCCCTTATCAGGGGGTAAGTGTCGGATGGAAGGAGACCCGCGATGGTCCGGCCCCCCCGGCTGGACGGTAGAGTGAACGAGAGCTCCTTGAGTCGCGGAGGTTTGATGTAGGGGATAACTCGAGAAAAAGCGACTCCGGACACCAAGTTGAGATACCGTAGGGAATCGAGTTGGACGTGAAGCGCTGGGGTTACATCCGGGTATACCTCTTCATCTGAAATTGCGATGGAAAGGTGTTGTAGGTGAGGGGCAGAGAAGAGCAACCCCCGCACAACATCCAGGGGTTGGGCCACATCTGCATTATGGGACGGTGGGTGGGTGGGATTGGGGTCCTCGAAAGGTTCCGGCCCCGGCGGTAAACATCCCCAGCGGAGGAATTTAAGTGAGGGAGTCCAACCACCGAGGAAATCTACAGGAAGTAGGGGTGGATAGCCGGAAATTTCCAGGTGCTGAAGGAGGGGAGCCGGGCCACGAAAATTGGAGATGGCCTGGAACACCCTGCCGGGATAAGAAGAGATCTTCATCGACCTCACCCTTTTGAGATGAGGGACGACTAGTTCCAACGCTGAATCGCTTGGGGTGAAAAAAAGCGTGTCCAGAGCTATAACGTCGATCGGCACCGATTTCGAACGTTCGAGGTAGGTAGATGTACGGCCCACGCAGTAACACGGTATGCGCGCCCAGAGGCAAGGGGTCGATGTGAGTACGACACGCCAGTAGCGACAGACGTGTGTGGGGGTCACTAAGTCTTGTTTCCGTGCACGAAGTTCGAGGATTAATGCCAGTAACTCTGGCGGAAGACGGTTGATCGGTGGTTCAGGGGGCCCAGCGCCAGCATTCGGTGGCATCTGGGCTGGAATTTGAGAGGAAATCGGGTTGAGAAGTGGCTGTCTGCATAGGATAGAAACGAGTCAGTCGCTTGCTCTCTGTGAATATGCTATCCGTTCGTGTGTGATTACCTGGTTGATGCAGGCCAATCGTCATCATCCAGCCTTGAGGAAGGGAACACGAGGCAGCAATACTCGAGTACGCGCCGTACGTTGTGTAGGAGGTGGACGACATGATACAGCAGTCCCGCTGGGAGGGAAGAATTCGACATGGCGGTTTGACCTAAAGTTCACTGACATGCCCAGTGCCCGAGTCAGAGCCCTGTCAAACCAAGGCTGTACATGACTGCCTGGCCACTCGCGAATTCGCCGGCCAATGCCTATCGGCGTGTCCGGGGCCGCAGATCCCAGCCACGCGCAATATGTAGGAGCTTTGACACTTGTAAGTACCTCGGTAGACCTCGGTTGGCGAGAAGGTTTCAGCCACGTGCAACTTTGAGCGATCTCGAACTTCTATTTGACCCTCGCTGAGTTTCACCAGCTCCAGAGCACATCCAGACGACCACAACGGATTAGGCGTGCAGAAATAACGCGCAACACAGTAGTATATCTATTGCTAACAGTATTTGTTGAAGTTCTGCTTGAAACGTTTAGCTACGAAAGATTTGCCATCCCTGGCAGTGATCGATCCCCCGATCTGCTTTCATGGAGGAACTCCCGCCACCATCTGTCTTAGCCCACCTCGTCGACGTCCACTGTCACCCAACTGACACTGATATCCTAGATGGATACCCGGACCTCCTCCCCATAAAAATCTGTGCGATGTCCACTCGGACAAGGGACCCACCACTTGTCAGAGACATCGCCACGAGGTGTCCTGATAAGGTCATCCCGGCATTTGGTAAGTGTCTCCGTATATTTGCAGGGTGTCAGCTCGGTAAGCTTCCTGAGGTACTTATGGATGCAAGGTGTATAGGGTACCACCCATGGTTCGCACACCAGATCGCCCTCACGAAACCGGAGTCGAAAAGGAAACACTACGAATCACTGCTACTGTCTCCATCGCCGTCGGAGGAGGATCTCGTAGCGTTCGAGAAGGTCTTGAAAAACCAACCAGAACCGAGGTTGTTTGATGATATCCTCTCAGAAGTCCGAACGAACCTCCTTGATTTTCCTAACGCCCTCCTCGGTGAAGTTGGGCTGGATCGCTCAGTCCGCATTCCGTACGACTATGACGCCACCCCACGCGTCCTCTCACCATTCTACATCCCGTTCGAACATCAGCTGAAGATCCTCGAAGCCCAGTTGGAACTGGCAGTGGAGCTAAGGAGGAACGTGAGTGTGCACACCGTCAAAGCTCACGATGCCACAGTGCAGCTGTTGGAAAGGATGGTGAATAGGTTTGGGGACAAATTCTTGGACGTGAGTCTGGATCTGCATTCTTGTGGGCTGAGCCCACAGATGTGGAAAGATATCGAGGTACAGCGCTGCGGTGGATTTATCTGATGTGTTTGCTGACAATCCTTCTCGCCCTACATGCACAGAGAAAATACTGCAATGTTTTCATCTCACTTTCAACCACCATCAACGGTCGTTCAGAGAATCACAAGAAGCTCATCGCAACCGTCTCCCCCAAGCGACTCCTCGTAGAATCTGACCTATACACCATGTCCGAGCTCGCGCCCCAGACAGTCCAAATGCTCAAAACGGTCTCCGAGATCAAAGGCTGGCCGATTGAACAGGAGTGGATCGATGATAGGATACCGGAGAACGAGTGGGGCGCCGTGAGGAGGTTAGAAGCGAATTGGAAAGCGTTCGTAAAAGGCGGTCACCGGCCAGAGGAGAAGGTCCTTAGCAAGTTCAAAAGGTTCCAGAAGGATTGGGTGAGCGACGACGAAGCGGAGCAGGCGTGACATGGATGGGGGTATCCCCGAGGTATCACATTGCGGCGAACATAGGTGGCCAAACCAGAAGAATAGCCAAAACATATACATAGGTCATTAGTGTATGTACAAACAGATGCGAAGAATCTACCGTGGACCGAATAAAAATAAGGGTGACGAACTGTCTGGACTTTACGATCTCATGTAGCCCAGCAGCAGAACGAGACAGACACCTATCAGGAGACCGACAATGATGGTGTCTCTCCGTCGTCTTGACTTGATCATGCCCAGGAGGTTGTTGATACCGGGCATGGTGCTGAGGACTCCTGTCATTCGAGTGTTGATCCCGGTAATAGTCGCTCGCTGGCGGCCGAAATCTGCCCGGGTCTCGTATGCTTGTCTGTAGAATGGGGGTACGAGTCCATGCGGTCAACTCAGAGTTACAGGGACGGGGGAGGGGTGTACACACTCTAGGATCTCGTCCGTCATCTGGTGCGAGCTGTCGATGCGGCCTCTTTCGGCAAGTAGCATGTCCGCGGCGGATGATTTGTGTGCACTGGAGCGTTGTGGTCAGCACAACATCCACGAGGAAGAGAATGCGGGTATCGTACTCAATGTCGTTCCTGACTCCAGAGAGTAGATTCATATGATCTAAAGCTTGTTTGACGCTTGCCTATCGGATGGTTGAGCTCCCTTCCTGTTCGTTCGCCGCCACCCGACACACCTTGGTCCGACGGAACTCTCTAATGTTATCTTGATGCACGTCTCTGTGTCTCTGAATGGCGCGTAACATCGTCTGCGTTGTTTGACTGTTCACGTCATTCGACAAAGTATCAAGCTCGTCGTTGATCTCTCCCAACTACAACCATCGTGAAAGGTCAGGAACCAAACAGCCTGATTCATAACGGTGCGGACCTTCTGAAGGAGTTCTTCCAACTCTACTTCCAGATCTTGCCACCGCTCCAGTGATCCTGTGCTCTCGAGGTCATGCGAACCAGGGCGGGTGATCGTAGCCGCCAAACGACTGTAGGCGGTGAGTTTGTTGTCAAAGAGGGATTCGAGAGTCCGGCATTGCTTGTGCAGAGATTCTGTGGTTGCCATTGTTATCTTCTTCGTGGGCTGGGGAGGAGATGAGAGTGTGAAGCGAGACCCGCTCGGTTAGGCGCAGTCAGATGGGAGAAGGCGGACGTGTGTGTGTGAAAGTTGACCGGGGGTTGCCGAGGGAAAGTGGCGGAAGACCGAACGGGTCGCGAGCGGAAGGGCATCTCCATCGGATTCGACTTCTAAAAGTTGAAATTGCTCGACTTCTGACGAAGCCGTGGTGCGAGGTCTCGATATGACGACACCATGTTCGAATTTTTGGTTGGGGGTATATAGCCAGTCCTCTACTCGCCGTCATCAGTGTGCCTTTCTGTCTCCACCTCACCAACGACCTGAAATAATCCCTGCGAATATGACCTCCGAGTACTTCCCTCCCATCGCCGACCTTCTTCCTTCCCTAGGCAGAGTGGCGAATACAACGCGTCTTCGCTCCGGCGAGCCGCTGTTGTCTCCCAGGATCCTGCTATCGTCAGGCCACCCCCCAAGGAAGCGGGAGATCACCATCGACTCCAATCGGCCAACGACGCCTTCCAAGGTACGGGTACTCAGTTGCATCGGTGTGTGCCTGTGCTGATTTGGAGATTCACGGGTCAACCCAGAGGTTTACAACCGGAGCGTCTGTGGATACTCAGGCGACTAACTTTACTGCTTAGAATCAGCCCTGGCCCGTATTCAGGGGCTACCACGGATGACCTTTCGCTCATGCAACGACGGGCCATCGTTGATGAACGTCATCCACACTCTGAACGAACGGTCTGTGGAGGACGAGATCGTCGATCTCATCTGGTGCATCGACCGTATGAACGTTCTCATGGTCGAGCTCTCCGAGAGTGCAGAGTTAAGGCCCAACAATGACGGTACGGAACCGGGGATGTTGTTCCTTGGTGAAAAACGCTGAACCCGGCATCCTAGATGACGAAGTAGACGTCGCGTTGTGGAACAAAGAGATCGCAAGATTCTTCCGAGGTAACACAGAAAGACATTGTACTCGGAAGTCCTGACCCTGCGGTCGTAGGTCAAACGTTCACGAACGCTCCGTGGGTCTTTGTCAAAGCGTACAAGTTTTTCAGCATCAGCAAATACTGGAAAGACTACGACGTCTTCATTACTGGCTCCGATTCCGTGGAAATCAACCGTTCATCCAAGTGCGATACCTTTTCGCATTCCAGGACGCAGTGTTTGAGTTCTGCATCCGGTTCGCGGAGGTTTCTGTGCTATCCGCTGGGTTGGACAAGCCGCTGTAGGGAATGAACACCTCATGTTCCACGAACTTACGCAGAGTCGGTCTCCAGGTTTTCGGACGAGATTTTCATCCGGGCAACTGACCACATATGCCAGTCTGTCTCTGGGGCAACTCGACAGTCCTTTCGTTGCTTATCAACATGACCGAGGAGCAGATCAAAAGTCTCGAGTCCACCGGGGGTGCCCACCTTGCGGCGACGGAGAAGAATATCATTGGGAGCCACCTTCCGCAGTTGCGGGACACGGTGAAGACCCTCAAGGCTACGGGAGGCGGTAGGGTTGATTTTGTGCTGGATAATGCTGGGTTCGAACTGTACTGCGATTTCGTTTATGGTAAGATTCATGCAACGTCCAGCGGAGATGGTTCATGATTACGTTCACCGACGGACTTCCTGATCCAAAGCGGATTTGCTAAGGAGGTCAGGTTCCATGCCAAGCGTTACCCTTGGTTCGTTTCGGACGTTACAAGGAAATATCGGAACTGGTTGTTGAATACGATGGTTTATGGGCAACTTTTTAATAAGGCGGGTGACCAGGAGCGCTCAGATCATTGAAGGAACTAGGGATGAGATGGAAGGTACGTTGACAGCAACTTCCATGCACTAGTTTTGACAATGATCTGCACGTGTCCACAGGAGTACGAGAGGCAAGGGAAATGGGTAAACAATCCCCCAGATAACGGCTGTTGTGCTACAGCTTCTGACGCGGAAGATGGATTGCTAGATCTACGAACAACACCCGTTCTGGTGTTCGGGTTGGACGGTTTGGGAGTTGTACTTCGGAGCGTAAGATTCTTTCCTGCACCTTTCCCATTCGGACCTCGTGTTTTTCAAGGGCGACTCACCGCGAGCCGACGCGCGAAGATATGTTCGCTGAGGACCATCAAGAGCGATGCAGTTGTGGGGCCTGGAGGGACCGGGGATGAGATCGCGAAGAGGTTGGATACAGAAGAACCGGGTGGAAGATCAGCGGAAAATACGTGAGTAGCATTGGACCCTCACCACAGTTTGCCTCTTGCGCGCTGACGCTTTGACGATAGGCTGTGGTGATCCTGTCATATGGCAAACCTGGCGAGAAAGTGGACCTCTCATGAAGTTCGTAGAAAAGGACAACGGACAAAGTACTTCCTGTGTACGAATGGCGGAGCCGGAGAGAGAACACTTTGTATATTGTTGGCGAGACATCATTACGTTGTACACCCCATCCGAAGTGCCTTTGGCCGAGATACTTGAGTGACCGATTCTGTTGGCCCGCGCAGAACGGAGCATCGTTGCACCAGCTTCATTGATCCGTCGTCCACCGATAATTACCCACGTCTGTTTCCTTCCTCTCTCGTCCGCTTGGGCGACCCCCGACCGCAGTGCAACTATTGCGTGCGGCAGTGCCTCGGAAATTCGCATCCCCCTAGTTGGTGGGTGCATCCTGGACGCTGGCTCGCGACTACTATGTTGCCAACCCGAATGCCAGCCCGAGTTATGGCCCATGCTGGCAAATATCATGCGTCCCACAAGACTATCCTCTCGTTTGCCAACCTTCCAAAGAGGAGGAACGTTGTTGGTCCCGTCTGGTTGAGCGCCCTACCCAGGATTGATCCTCCGCAAGCCTACCTGGATCGACGAGGTCGTTTGAACTTGTTCACCATCGATGGTCAGTTCTGTTTCCCTCTATCATTATTACCTGGTTTAAACTCTACCTTTCTGCTTCGGATGGTGAAGTTGCCTTGTGGAACAAGGATACCACCGAGTACTTCTAAGATATAAGGATGTACGAGCACCACGCTTCGACCTGGTTTGGCCCCAACGTGCAAATTGGTAACAGGAAAGTCATTTATGGATGTCCCTTAGCTCGCGGCCATGGCCTACGAGTACCGTCGTTTCCGAGGATGTTTCGCCGTCTGCAAATGCTGGAAGGAATATACAACGTTTTTCCGCCGGTGGATAAGCACGGGATAATTGGCAATCCCGCCCTGGATTCCCAATCTCATGCTCCGTCCCTTGAGATCCGGCCTGGTCGTCCTCGAGGGGGACATCTACCACTGAAAACTGACCCACGGCTGTCAGGTTCTTGTCAGGACGCCGTTACACGGGGATCGGCCCGACGACCGACACCGCGGCGGGCGCCCCGAGGGTCTGTCAAGAGCGATGTCATTGTTGGACTTTGGGGGGTGAGAATGTGAGCACCTGTCTTCCCCGTCCCTACCTTGTGACGAACTCACTTATCAAAACGGTGGGCTGTTCTTTCCCCTCCGACGACCGGAAAGGAAGGTCAGGCCCACTCAGAGAGAGGATGGGACGTTCCCGTTCCAGCTGACCCCCACCTGACAGACCTTCAGCTTCCGCTACCCTAGTTCGCATACCCCTCACCGAATATATCCAGTGCCAAACCCATCTCGACATCCTACCACCCTCCCATCCGTTTTTCAATCGCATGGTTCACGCCAAAGCTTTGACTTAGATTTTCATGTCTCACTCGGATCCCACTTGGGTCAAACGTCAAAGTAGATTTACCCTGGACCCCTGGTTGGCTTCTGTGGATCCGAAGAATACTTGGGGTACCGTGGGGCCAAACCCCCGTTTCGATCTCTCACGTTAGTACGGATAGGTTGATACAGTAGACCGATGCGTCAGTGGCGCAGGTCCAAGCAGGCCTGGGACGATCCCCTACACTTCTGTGGTCCCGTCCAGAGGCCAACCAGACCTCTAAGCCGTCACGCGGACGCGCGACCGGCCTGCATGACCAGGATATATCCGGTCACTTTCCCCGTCAATAACCTGATCTCGGATGCTTTTACAAAACCATTCAAACCGTGCCGAATCCGATAAAGCCCGCTTGCAGAAGTGACCGAATAAAAGACAACGAGGTCAGGTCGGAGAGAACGAGATAGTGTAAGATGATTTCTTTGTCCTTAATACCAACATCTAGACCTGATTCCTTTCTTCGTCTAAGGCGGGCACCCGGACGGCGTGTGGAGGAAGGGAATCAGGGGAATGGTATACAATGACCCCACGTGAAATCTACACCACGCCAGCACCGATATCAAAACGACGTTGAGCGAGGGGGTTAAGGGAGGGGAGGGTAGGTTGGGGTGTGAAAGTTATATGATGGATGGGTAAGGGTTATCGAGAGCGATTGAACATTAGATAACAAGAAAGTCCGAATGCAAGAAGTGAAAAGCAACATCAAACAAATACATACGTGGATGAAAATGGCTGGGAGTTTTGAGGAGGCAACGAGGGGGTCAACGTGGTCGCGGCATGGTGCAATCGGGCGTTGATCACACCAAATTCCCCTCCGTAAGTCCGGAGTTGTTGAGATCCCGGTTACGCACCAGACAACCGTTTTCATTGCCGGTCTGGCGTCTCCTCAGCCGGAAGGATCGTGGGCGGAGGGTTTGGTTAATACAATATTAAATATCGGGTCTTTAGCATAGCGGCTGGCGGGCAAGAAAGCGAGGAGCTGCAGTTTGGACGGGATGTAGGGTCTGCGGTTGTGCGACATGCGGATGCGGTGTGTTTTGATCCTGAAGATGATGCGGGAATAAATGGCCTGGAAGGTCCCTATAATAATAATAATAATCAACAAAGCAGGTTAGGAGATCATAGTGCGCATTTGAGAATCTGAATGCGTTTGCATTGCGGAAGAACAGGTTCTCCGTGGAGCTTGGAGGGGAGGTGATGGTGCATGGGGTGAATGAAAACACACCTTTGCAACGTTTGGGCCTGAATAACGCGAGTAGGACGGCATTCAGTTCTCTATTGGCTCAACAACCTCCGAAAAAAATCCCCTTCCGCCTTCCCTAACCGAGACCGCGTGACCAGTGTTCTGTTCTCCATGGGCCTCCAATAGAATCGATGTGTCCGCAATAGAGAAGGCGCGTGGCGACGAGAGCAAGATAATTGAACAGCGGAAGGTGTCGAATGATGAAGGGGAGCGCCCCGGAGACCGGCGCAGGCCCAAGCCAAGGTCCAAGCTTTATAAACGGTCGTCCCAATCCCAGATCGCGACCCGCATATCTTTCCAGACCTTATCAACTGAAACCCCACCACCAGATAACCGTGAATGTGAGAGGTTCGATCCCGCCGATGTCGTCCCCGACGGGATGAAAAGGGACGAAACGGGGCAATCCAAATCGCGCCATGTCCGGGCACTAGACCAATAGAGGTAAAGGGAAGAACGCGTCAGCCTGCTTCCTGGCTCGGAGATGAAATAGCCGCCCTGACGCCAAGATACGGGGTCCAAGCGACGGGCGCGTGTGAAGGGGGAGGGAGGGGGAGACATACGTTACGCTCGCGACCTTCGTGCACGTCTTCAAGACGTATTTGTACACCGAACCCGCATCGAGCACGAGGGTCACGGTCTCTCCGGGGGGGATCAGGACTGCTCCAGCGGTGTTGCCATTCCTGTTGTTGTAGTCGCGGAGAAGTTGGAGGGACGTGTAGTCGTGGGTATCGTTCGTAAAGTCAAGGAGAACGTCGTAGGATTGGACGAGACCCGGCATCGTCTTCAACGAACGAGCAGGAGGGGAGGGAAGACGGGGGAACGGAAGATGGAGGAAGAGATGGTGGTGGGTGGAAGAAGAGAGGGAGAAGGAGGCGAGCACGGAAGAACGCCGTCTATAATTCTGCTCCCCCCGATTTGATGTGGAATGGAGACCGAACAATGACCGGACTGCTCAACCTCCCTCCCGAAATTCGGTTGATCATCTTCAATTTCTCCCTCCACCTCGCTCGCTCCTCTCGACACAACGAGCAACTCAGGTTACTCCAAACATGCGCACAGATCGCCACGGAGGCCGGGCCAATACTGCGCCAGTACCTCTGCCTCAAGGACGAGTCCCAGATCAGAGGTCTCCTTTTTGATGCCCACAAGGACCATCTGGCGCAGGTCTGCACAGCAGAAGTCGCCAGCGATTCCCGTCTCTTCCGTGACAACGAAACATTCGAGGTGAGGAGATAAATCTGATTCCCGGAGTTTTAGCCTGACTTTTTGCCTCCCTGCCTCATGCCCAACCCTCTAATCTCGGCCTCATGCTGATCCACGCCCCTTACCCCACCCGCAGCTCGTCCCGGTCTCCGCACTGTATATTGCCTTGCGGAAAATGACGTCCCTGCGCACCCTGCGCGTGTCCGAAGTCGAACGAGCCGTCTTCGTCGACCAACACGGTACGAGTTTTTCCAGCCCCCTTGTTCGCATCCGTGATCAGTGCGAACTACTAGCTCATGATTTTTAATTCCGTTCCCTTGGTTAGCTCTAGCAGGCAAACGCCTCATCACTGATTTCGAGCGAGCCCTATTTCCACTGGACACCGCCGACCAGCCGCCATTGTCAAGTTACGAACTACTGCTCCCAGGGAAAACGACTGTTGCGCTGTTCATCACGCTCCGCTCTCCATTCATCGAGAGCCTGCGGTTGTCAGGGACCGTTCGGTTCGCCAACACACCGTCTACTACACTGAAAAACCTGAAACATCTCACGATCGACAACGTCCATGGAAGCTACTTCGATACTCGCGACTTTTCCCAAGATTTCCCTTCCGTCTCCACCCTGGAATCGTTCATCCATAGTCAGACCGGCCGGCTGGGCTTCGAACTTCGGGACCACCACTTGCACACAATATCCACCGCCGTCAACTCATTACGCAAGCTAGTATTAATCGACTGTCGGGAGCTGGCAACCGCCACCATCGCCCATTGCCTTAACCAGTTCCAGCGGCTAGAATATTTCGCCCTGGCGCTCGTAACGACAGTCGAGCTAGAAGTCAACTTTATCCGAGACGTCCTTCCCCCCACGATCCAAGTTTTAAGACTCGCGATCCGGCATGGGAGGTGGACGAGGGCCTTTGTTGACAAAGAAAGCGATATCTACAGGTCGGTGGGCGACCTGATGCAGGAGGCTGGTGGTGTATTGGCTGAAGTAAGTTTGGATATGCGGCCCAAGTTCTCGGAGGACCCGTCGTGGATGGTGTTGTTATACAACGCCGCCCATCACTCTCGTACCCGGCTCATCCTCGGCCCGTGGACAAACTCAGAGCGCATCTAACCGAACGCGAACGTGTTAGTCGCGCGGTTTCGGACACAAGCAGGGTTGAACACAAAATTAATGAAATGTATTTGTACAAATTTTATACGTTCGAAAAGTACAGATCGCGATGCGGGGCCAATACGTGCCAACGACCAAAACAGGGTTACTCCACGCGTGACACAGAAAACTCCTCCCAGAGCCAAGGACTGGGCATTGCCGTCTAAACGGACGCCCCGGTGGTGGGCGGGGCGTTTGCGGGGGCAGTGCGTGTGGCGACGGGCGGGTTGGTGGTAGCCTTTTCACCCTTCGGCTGATTGTGAAGCTCGAAGGCGAGCCAGAGGCTCAGAAGGAGCGCGATCGTGATGAAGGACCTGTCAGAAGGTTAGGCACTGGAAAGGTTTGCAGGTGAGATTGAGCGAACCAGTTGATCCAAGCGAATGCCATTGCGGTGTTGGAGATGTTGCAGAGACGGCGTCCACCGCTGAATGTTGCTTGTCCGCAGCTGAGACCTCCGCCGAGCGTAGACGTGAAGAGGGCCGCGCCGAGGAGCCAAAACATGAAGGACATGAACATTCTAGTCGCTGTCCGTCAGGTCACTCCTGTAGCGCGAAGGGAGAAAATTTCGTACACGACCGCTATCCCCACGGCAGCCGCGGAAGACTTGCCGAGGCTCACGATAGCAAGGATAATCGCCCCAATGATAGTCCAGGTGGAGCAGAAGAGAAGGTAGCGGGCACGGCGGCGGTAATTGGATGAGATTCCGCCGAGTCTGTGGTCAAACTCCCAGACCAAGTCCGCCGTGAGACCAAGCTAGAGAATCCAGACGTCAGTCTGAATACGCACAACATGTGGTGGGGGCGTACCTCTACCGCTGAGAGGATGGCGATAAAGAGAAGGAGAGCTAGGGGTTCGATCAGCACGATAACACTCCTAGATTCATGTCCAACGAAACACGTACCGAAGAGGGTGTATTTCAAAGGGTTGGGGTGCATGGTGGGTAGAAACGCACGGGGAGTATGAGCGGGAAAAGGCTGGAGAGAAGAGTGCTGGGGAGGTGAGAACAGTGGACGGGGGAACGGGGGATCGTATTTTGATTTATACTTGCTCTCCATGGAGGCTCAGGGGCAGCTCCGGGCTTGAGGAGAGCGAAAATAACCCCCTGTGTGGTCTATCTTCTCCTGAAGGTGTCTTGAATAAGCTTCAGAGTGGGACCCCTGTCCGCTTAGAGACATATCCACCCCCACCCCCTCCCGGTGAAACCAGGTTCCGAAGGGGGTCAGTGGGCCTGGCGAATCCAGGCTTGTGAGCATTTTCATGATTTTCGATGTGACCGGTGGTGACCGCTATCGACGTCAATACAGTCAAAGCACATCGCGCCTGTCTAATAGATAAACACATCGCGCCTGTCATGTGATCCGCTACGAGTCTCTTGTTCCGCAAATCCTCCGTCGGTGATTCGGCCCCCGGCCCCCCGCCACCAATCTAGACCACAGGGGTTACTCGGCCTGCGAAGGTCTCCATAATTATCGATGGACGGTCCAGCAGACTACCCAAGTCAGTATTTATTCCCTCGGAACCCATCCGAGAATGACGGAACGTGGCCACAGACTGGCTAAAGGCATTTCCACCCCAACCCGCCCCGAATGCCCACGGACCCAGACGTGCGCCAAAGAGAAGGAAGAAGAAACCCGGAAAGAAGTCAACCAACAACCGGAATGTGGGCAAGTTGGCGGGGATACTGAAGATGCCGTTGGATGTCTTTCACGAGGTGTGCACCGTCAGTTCGTTCTCTGCCAAGCATGGACCTTGACCTGTTGGCATACCCAGATCGTATCTTATATGCATCCCTCAGATTTGCTCCGTATCTCCCGCGTATCCAAGCATTTTCGATCAATGCTCATGACGAAGAATGCAGTCAGCTTCTGGCGAGCGGCACGTAAGAACATCGGTATGCCCAATCCCCCGCCAGACCTTAACGATGCGCAATACGTTGCGCTGATATTTGAGAACATCTGCAATGTTTGTCGTCCTCATCCGTCGTGGTCCTTGACCAGTGGCTCACTCCATCACCGTGTAGGCGTGCGGCGCAAGAGTGGAGTGGTGCAAGATTTTGTCGCTAAAAGTACAGTTGTGCAAGAAATGCAATTGGCACAAGTATGCTTGGTCCTGATTCTCCCTGAACTGTGTCCTAACTTTGTTGCTGGCACCCCAGTATCGAAGGCGCCGATAGGATCTTCCGTCAATTCGACATACCTATGAGGGATTTCGATTGGTCGTTAGTTCTCTTAGTCGAAGACCTTCTCGTGCACGACTGGCAGGACAATACCACATACATGGCTTCACGCTCCTTAAACCCGGACAAGATCGCCTATGGTCCTCAGGTTAAGGCTGTGGTGAACCAGCTTTCTACGCTCGAAGGCGAAGCACGGGAAGCGTACGTAGAGCAGCAGAGGCGTATGGTTCAGGACACCCTTAATGTACCGAACCACGTCCCCTCCACAATCCGATGGCTAACTGTGTTGCCCCTCACAGTTTATCAGGAGATATAACGCTTGGGAGATGATGCGCCAAGCTGAACGTTACTCGGAAGAGGGGCGCCGCAACAGGATGTATGGTTTCCCTTCTGTTATGTTTGCCGGTCTCACACAAGTCGCAGTATCCATGAGAGGTTGGAAGCCCTTGGCCACGATCAACAAGACATGAAGTGGGCCGATGACACCGATTGGGGTAAGCTGTTTACTGAAGGGGGAGAGATCAACGAAACGTGTACGCATTCCTGGAGCTCGCTGTGTCGACAACTTCTCAGCACTCTGTCATCAGATTGGCGAAAGTCCGCGCTGCCCTCGTTGGAGCGTGAGATAGCAAACTGGAAGGGACTAAGGATGGTTGACGAGCTATGTCAACGTCTCACACACCGATATGCCGAGTTCATGGTGCTCCTCAACGAATTTCTTCCCGAATATTCAGACCTAAATCCTGTGCACCCTCCCCGCACACACTGGAGAAATCCCGAAGCTCTTTTTGAACTGTTGCGACGGGATGATGCCCATGCTCCCGTCACTCGCGATTTCCTCGCGGAGCACAAGAATGTAATCCTTGATGTGGTCACGGAGTATAATTGCAACCTACGGGCGGACATGATACAGATGGTATTCGCGGACCCGTTTGGACCCACCAAACCCATAGCTATCACAGAAGAGAAGGCCCTCGAAACATTGAACCGTGCTTCGACGTTGTTCGTCAAGAAGGACCGGTTCACCGGCGCACGCACGAGCACACTATACACTTACGAGGGTCTCATCGCGGATATCAGAAAAGACTTCCGTTATGATGAGTTGAACATTCGTCTCCGGTATGAAGGGTACGACCCGTACGGCTGGTCTGGTGTATTGTTGGAGATGCTGGGGCTCGATGACGATGTGACGTGGGCCGTGGTGGACGCGAAGCAAGAGGAGAAGCCTCTGATTTGTCTGTGCGGGAAACCGGGTTTCAAACAGCCCGCTTCGTTTGTTGATCTGGTACGCCGCCGTCCTTCACTAGGGGTTTGAGACTCGGCCGCTGATTATCGTCTAACAGCTTTCGCACATCTTGGGGGAATGCGATTGGCACGTGGAGAAGTAAGCGACCCATCGGTCACCCCACGATGTTTCGAGTTGTCGCGAGCTGACTTGTTTTTCCTGGTAGCCTCGATCCTCTGCGCCCAGTTTTTGACCACGATCACAATACGATCGATATAACCAAGCTGAAGAAGACCATCGCCCAGTTGGACCCTGAGAATGGCCCTTCTTCAGACACCCTCCTTGAGAACCACAAGCAAGGGCTGATCAAGCGAGCCAAGGGTAATGGCCTCCCAACTTACCTGCTCTCCCACGGTCGGGGGTATGCGTGTTTGGATTGCAATTCGTACGACGTGGAAACAATGAGCAGGGACAAGTTCCTGTGGCACGCTTTAACCAAGTGAGTCCCCAGCTTCTCCCAGGCACCTTGGCGTTTGGTCCCGTTTGCATTGATGTCGTACTGATGCGTTCCATCCCGTTCAATCTTTGCGGGACAGGCATTTGAAGTATTTCGACAACCCGAACGATCGCCCTCTTTTTTGCTGCTGCTAGTTGCTTGCCAGCGTGTAACATAAAGTCGATACGATAAACCAGAAGCATCTTGTTTTAGTTCGTCACAATACACTCTAATAAAGGCATAAGTGGCTCTTCGGTTCGATTCTCGCCTAAGACAAAGCACTTTGCTCTTTCGTCCCTATCTTCGGAAAATGATGACTGAATGGGTGTGGGCAGATCGTTCACAAACAGATTCTTGTACGAAAAGTCCTGTCGATCTCAGGCATTCAGTCGGCCCTGTGTAGTAATCGCCTCTGTCAGCTACGCTCACAGGGTCC
>Ga0307511_10000296_pt1 | contig 52488 bp, 44 predicted proteins | sample 13_EM_MG_FD_200266 | JGI IMG/M metagenome (GOLD analysis project Ga0307511, IMG submission 200266) | Populus trichocarpa ectomycorrhiza microbial communities from riparian zone in the Pacific Northwest, United States - 13_EM | ecosystem: Host-associated > Plants > Roots > Unclassified | place... | reverse complement strand
ATCAGTGGGGTACACTGGTGGCTCGTATGGAGTATCGGTGGGGTACACTGGCGGTTCGTATGGAGTATCAGTGGGGTACACTGGTGGCTCGTATGGAGTATCGGTGGGGTACACTGGTGGTTCGTATGGAGTGTAGGTCACTGGTGGCTCGTATGGATCAGTGGGGTACACTGGTGGCTCGTATGGGTCAGTGGGGTACACTGGTGGCTCATATGGAGTATCAGTGGGGTACACTGGTGGTTCGTATGGGGTATCAGTGGGGTATGGAGTGTAGGTCACTGGTGGTGGGTAGTCGGTGACTGGTGGCGGGTAGTCGGTGACTGGTGGCGGGTAGTCGGTGACTGGTGGCGGGTAGTCGGTGACTGGTGGTGGGTAGTCGGTAACCGGTGGTGGGTAGTCGGTCACTGGTGGTGGGTATGGCGTTGGAGACTCCTCACAGGAAGTAACAGTCACGGTAGAGTATTCATCCTCCTTGTAGCCGGCTGGTGCAGCGAGTGCAAGCCTGGAAGAGGCCAAAAGCGAGAGGATAACTGCGTTGCGAAGCATTGTGAAGGTTCTTAACCGCAGTAACGAATTGTGGATTGAACTCAACGAAGGATACCAGGAGAACGTCGAAAACGAGGGGACGTAAACACCGGAGGGTGAGGATGCAGGAGAAAGAAAGGCTTCAACAAGCAGCAGGTCGGCATCCTTATGTATTCACGCATGCTGCCTTCCTGCCAGCCCCTCCTGATATTTTTTTTTCTGAGTGAGTTTGGGTGGTGGACCACAAACACGGTAGGTAGATCAGCAGCTAGCCTACGTAGGACATACCCTCCAGAACAAAGAATGTGTAATCTACCAACCCAGGATTAGTACCAGTTTAAGCCGCTGTGGGGCGTAACTAGATTGCGGAAGATGCTGCTGACCTATCGCGGTAGCGAATGTCTCAATGCGTGGCATACAGAGGTAGGTCTTTCTTAGTAAAATGTACTCCGTATTACAAGCAAGTCAGTTGAATAAACAAATAGGTACCTTTGCCACCAAATCAAGGCGTCTGCAGGTACTTGCAAAACCCAAGCTGGTAGGCCGTGGAGGTTGGGACGTGGGTGTGGGAGTGCAGAGCAAGAACCGGCCGACGTCACAATGTACTCCCACGCAATAAACCACAGTTTAACCCAACAAGGGGCTTCTGACCGAGAAAGAACACTGCCTTGGCGTCGGCACCTACTAAGCACACATCTTGGTTCAGCCTAGCTACAGCCCTCGAGTTGTGTAAGAATAACTCCGGCGGTGAGTGGCCAGCAGAGTGATCAACACCCAGCTAGCCATCGAATGATAAGCACGCAACCCGCAACAAGACTAACGCAACCCACACGGATGGTTTAAGCGATCAATGATAACATCTACGATTCCAATTGTTCGCTGAGATGCACATGGGCAGGCAACCAATAATAGTGTGAGACTCCCAGCCTGCCTTGTACCGAAGGGATTACAGTACCTAGAACAGTATCGCTGAAGTACCACGTACTCGAGACGGCGAGGCATGCTACCAACAATGGTAGTTCTAGACTAAGAAAGATCGGAAAAGAAAAATAAGTCTCGATGCCGTTTTCGAATACAAGTTGCCAGTCTATTGCCAGGTCTCAAGTCTTTATTCGTCAATTATGGTGATCATTCCAGCGCATTCTTTTGTTCGCGTACAGTGTCCGCCCATCTGTACGGTTGAGATCCCCCGTTCCGCTAGAGGTACATGTCTGATGCGACGTTCTTCAAAGCTTAATCATCTGGACGGAGATATCCCAAAAGACATTTAGCCGAACACGGCTGGAATTTTGTCATGAACGATGTGCGGAGCTTAGACAATATTATTACTAGCCTCATTCTTCGACATTTGCTTCGGATTAAAGTGGATTTCTGGATAAGTCCCCGCAAGTCGACTGATTTTTTTGTCGTCAAGCTCTCTGAACGGTATCTGCAACATGTTTGAAGACAATTCGACTTTCTCTGCCGCACCAAAGCCAGCAGGTTCCTCCAGTGGAGGCAATGCACGCAACATCCGGTGCAGGTGGCGATTGGAGTCCAATTCGGGATACAGTACCTTGAGGACTGTGTGTGGCTCTAGTGGTGACATGTAACTGAAGGGACAATGGTTCTCGCAGTACCCTGCGCTTTTCGGCAATAGCTCAGAGTGGTGGAAGCAGCTTTGCCCAGAGGCAAATCATTGTGATCGACAACGGTGCTGAGCATAAAAGTATAAAGCTATTGTGTTGCTACCCTGACTATAAGATTAATCCCAGAAGTTGAGGTGCCAATTCATGGGGATCATCAGGAGTTACCCTATGAGCAATTTTCTGATAGAGACCACCGTCCGAGGCCTTGGGGAAAGCATGTACCAATGAGAAGGTGGAGAAAATGACTACCTCGCGTGGCCGGAGCTGTGTAACACTTATGCATGTCCCTCCAGGGCTTTCTTCACATGGAGTAGATCGTGCTGTAATATCAGCTTCCATTACCGGATGTCTAGTGCATGTGATCCGTGTAAAGATATCTCGATTGAAGGGAGCTGTGTGGATCTTGTATCTTGTATACCTGCCCCCATTATCCATATTCAGAGCGTTAAAAGAGATCTATCTTAGGGCTTGAGCGTAGCTGCTGATTAAGAAAATATTGTCAGATTCTGAGGCTACGATGCCAAGCAATAACCAAGCGAGCAAAGTATATCCCTATGCCCTAAAGTAATTCAGATAGGCCGGAATGTACCGTTTCCCCACATATTTACAGGCCTTGGAACTGCCACCGGGTAATTTGGCCTGTCAAACTGTTGAAAATCAATTCCGACACTGCAATTTACAACACCATTCCATAGCGGTGGCAAGGGCCACAAACAACCTCCTAACTTTCTGAGGCATTCATATGTGCTATATTACCCATTCGGCGTTAAATAGCCTCTACTGTAAGGTTTTAAGCATCCTTTATATAACCTCAAAGACGAACATTCTATTTATAGTAATATATTATTGGCGTGGAGGCAGACCCGAGTTCATTTGCCACACAGAGCGAATGGGCCTGCATAACTATATGAGAGAAGGGAAGATGATGTGAAACTGGCATACCTCGTTGTTGGGGAAGCAGGGACTCTGGTTGTACAGTAACTCGCGGATAGGGGAAATTTCTGTGAGGATAAACAGACTTTGTGTTAACCCATGTTCCTACCGGAGGAGTTCTTCAGAACCCATAAATTCCCACTCCTCCCGCCTCTGATCCTCCTCTCCTTCTCACAGCCCCTCTGCTGCCTGCGGCTGTCATCTCCCACGAGGAGAGCTTTGAGCAGAAACCCCGTCGTGAGCTCAATGAGATTCATTCTCGGGTGGCATTGGATAAATACAAACGTCACGTGATCACAAAATAAACCTAACGTCTTGCCAACCGTAAGTAGTTCATCTCTTCTTACATCAGGGAAGAGGAATCCAAAGGAGAAGTAAGATGCTAAGAGGGGCGAGATCGACCTTAGAGTGTGCCTAGGCGTTCACGTTGACTATTCCAGCCTTTATTTTCAGCTTATATACGGGACCCCTCAAGTATCCTTGATCCTGCGACAACAGCTGGGCCATACTATCTTGGGAGATCGGGGGGCCCGTGGGTCCACGGGGCATTGAGATGCTTCTGGATATTCAGTTTCTTGATGCAAGTTACTTATTTCCGTCTAGAGGAGCATGTATGGCTAGTAGCAGCCACACATATAAAATGCCCTCCCATTCCCCTGCTAACTGTGTTCACAGGTTAACACCTATCAGCCCACTCCAGACTTGTGGTATATGGCAAGCTAATGCTACTGGTGCTTATCTATGGCGGTGTTTCGACTAAGACTTGTTCTCGAAGAATTGACCTACTTAGGATCACGCCTCGCCCCTCACTGAGCGACAAACTCAACTCCATGGGCTTCAGAAGATCGACGGGGATGGCATTCTGGAGGTGATTACGATCTTCCGTATAAGGTCAGCTTTTGGTAATCAAATCTAGCTCATCTATCTTGGCCTGTTTTCGTTGAATTCGAGCTAACGGCAAGGACGCAACGTTCGTATGTATATCCTTAGTCTGGTTGGCACAAGCTCCTCGGTAGAGGTATATCCTGGCTCATAAGGGTCTCATACTGTCTACCCCCATCACTGAAGCCCGTCCGGGGAATATGTGAAATTGATCTATAATCATGGTGCTACAAACTAAGACGGCGAGCTCCGGAGCTCCGGGCTACTGCAAGCACGACGTCAACCGCTGCTAGGCAGCGGTTTTCATATTTATTCGTTTCTTAACCCAGTTTACCGTAAAGCTTTGCATATCGCGGCATGTTACGTGCCTATACCCACGATAATAGTGCAACTGCTCGAAGGCAGAGCTCAATTTCTGGCAGGTGTTGGAACTTAATTGGAGGAGTTTTGCCGGGCTGATTTAGCATCGAGCCATGGCGGATTGCTAGTCGGGTATTGCTCTCACACCCCATGCGGTTACCCCTTACGAGCTTTAAGCCGGAGGTTACACGGTAGTATTTATGTATCATAAATGGTGTATCAACAAAAACTTCGAATAGTTTTCGGACTATTTGCCTAATTATCAGCGGGAGGGGGAGCTGTGCAGTCGGCGGGTAATTGGTCCACAGCCTGAGTGAGTACTACCAACTTTCTATTAAAAACTTTGGTCTTGAAATTCATATTTGATTTGTATCTGGAGCTAATTGTTATTGGTGTGGGCAAGCGTATGATTGACAGGCCGGTTCAGATAGTTTGCACAGCCGGGGTTACCCTCATCTTCTCGCTGAAGATCCACCGAGGTTCGGTTATGAAGGCCAAGACCCTAGGGCCCACTCTACTTACGGAGTTGTGCAGGACACATATGCCCCGCATAGTGAAAGAAGCGTGGGTTTGAGGACGCTTAATAGCTGGTACTTATATAAGTATTGAAAACACCTGATTCTTACAGCTATTGGTGGCAGACGTAACGTACGGGAATGGGCTCATCTACGCACATGTCTTTCACATTTGGCCAAACCGCTGCCAGGCCTTTACCGTCTGTCCTCTGAACACTTATCAGCACGCCCTGAACATGCAGGCAAAAAGGGCACGTTCTTCTGCCGGCATGCCGCTATCGATGAAATACAAGGATGCTGGTGTAGTGCTAGCTAGAGTGGCAACGGCGGAGTTCAACAAACCAGCTTGTGAGAAATGCTGAGGAGTAGTCTGGTTGGCTGAGGAGCATTCTCCGTACGCATCCACACCCTAGTCCAAGAGGTGGACGCCATTGGTTAAAGACACCATGTCACTGAGCGGAGAAGCTTATCCGTACCCGAACTCAGTCTCTGTGCAAATGAAATGGATTGAGGGGAGACCACATATCTAGCGCATTCAATTTTGTGATCGATCCTAATCAGCTCTCAAGATCTTGTGATAATTTTCACGAAGAGAGTTGATATTTAGAATTGAGCTAGTGTGAGTAGAGTACTTAAGCCAGATGGTTCTGCACTGTCAATTACTAAATAATAAGTCACCCTGTATAGGTTCATTCCCTCCATCAGCTCCAGGTCATCCCCTCATCCCCGAATTTTCGAGTTCTTTATTTCTTCACTTGCGTGAGTTGAAGCTTTGGTGGCTCCATTTACAAGGGGAAAGGAGGATGGCTGGATCTTTAATCTATTGAATCATACTTTCGTATAGCCACTTAGTTCGACGGCCGAGTATACTTAGGTCTAGCCCGAGGAAAGACGGGAGGGCCTGTGGAGGCAAAAAAGACAGTGGTACCTATTCAGCAGCATAGGTTCGATAGAGTGGACACAAGATCAAGTGGTCCTAGCCTCTGGGGTTATATATTATAAGGTAACAGCAGTAGCAGGAGGTTAGTCCCCGTATCTCTTGTTTATCAGCAACTTGCATCGTGAGCCGTGCATCGGTTAACAGTTTGGTACAGCATCCAAAATGCGGCCCCTTCTGCCGAAGAGTAATAGGGCTGATAGCATTAACGACAGTAATACTCCTCCTCTGCCCAAGGCCCCGGGGAAAGAGGGCCAGCAATCGGAATTCCGAGTTCCTGCTGTACGCGGATCTTCCGATTCAGGTAGTGGTATTGACAGCCAGGGAACTGCAAAGGATAAACCGAAGCGCATTGTGGTCTCAAATGCCTGCGTGCCCTGCCGGAAACGAAGATCAAAGGTGCGTTAATTATTTTAATTTTGCAGATACCGGCTCCAGACCGGGTAACTGGTTCCGCCTAAAATTATAATTCCAACCATGCCATGTGGCTTTAGATCTTGCATCGCATTTGGTTCGCTTCTGTTGTTATTTTTGCAAACGTCAAATCAGACTCAAACATATTCCTGTTGGTAAATGCAAGATTATATTACCGCAATAATATGACTGACGCAACGGCATGACGAATAGTGTGATGGAGCTCATCCTTGCGCAAAATGTACAAGCCTTGATCGCATAGTGGACTGTCATTTTGATGCCGAAAATGACCATAGGCGGAAGGGTGCTCTCCGGCGGGAGAATGAAACCCTGAAACGAAAAAACTCAGTTCTGAGCGCGGAATTAAAGAGCAAGAATGCGCATCTGGATGTCATATTCAGAAGCCTTGCAAACTCAGATGATGCGGAGCTTGAAAATATCGTGAAGCGTATACGAAGAGGTGAACACTTCGGAGATATCGCCAATGAGATTCGATCGGCGATGGGCAAACCTGACAGTAATGCGGGAACTGGTGGCAGCGGTGGAGACTTCCTAGACGGCTCGAGCCCTAGTAATGATGAAAGGGACCTCGAAGAGCTGGATTCTGGTGCTGAAAGAAGTGACGGCCAGTCTTTGCAAGGACCATACGTACGGCCATCCTCCTGGACGAACATCACCAAAGATGATTCCTTCGTTATGGAGCTAATTGATCTTTACTTCACCTGGCACCATCCCTTTTTCCATTTATTTTCAGAGCAGCGGTTCCGAGCAGATTTCGCCACGGGGCGACTAGCAAATTGTTCTTCTCTCTTGGTAAATGCGATACTTGCTACAGGATGCTCCTATTCTGACCGTCCGGAGGCCCTAGAGGATCCAAATAATCCAGATACTGTTGGTGAGCACTTTGGTAAGGAGTCTAAGCGTATCTTCGAACGAGGAGGGAAACGAACAATCACCACAATCCAGGCCCTTCCTATTATGGCAATCCGAGAATCAGGAGTTGGGCGAGATCTTATGGGGCGATGGTACCTAAGTTTGGCTTACCGTTTGGTTTGTGACTCGTCGTACAACCAAATCCTAGTTCCCCAGCAGATGCAAAAGAACGATATTGACGAGGAGGCCTGGCGGATCACATTCTGGGGTTGCTATAATCTCGAAACGTATGTCACTTCAACTTATAATTTCCTTTGCCTATTGAAACTACAATTACACTATTACACGAGAGTACCAACTGATGATCCTAAATCTAGGATGTGGAACTTCGGGTTGGGGCGGCCCAACGAAGATAACAAGTTGGTGGAGCAGGTCTCTAAGCCAACACCTACTGACGAGACAGAAACAGCGCTGTGGTTTCCGTACACTGGCTATACCCCCAAGTCTGCCCTTCAACCAGTTGGCGAATGCATGAATTATGAGATCTTCAACCAGATCGCGGGGCTCTGCCAGATCACCCAAGGAATTACCTCCTGGCTCTACGGCAAGAAGCTCTTCAAAGCTGGCACCCTACTGGAGTACCATGCAAAGCTGAAGGCCTGGCGAGACAACCTCCCGGAAAGCCTCAAGAGGGTCAAGTGTGGTGATTTGCCAGGTCTTTTCTACCTTCAGTACGTGTCAATGCCTTCCATCAGAAGAAAGATCACATGTGCTGACCCTAAGCAACAGTGGATTCCACCAGACAATAGTTCTTGCCCTATTTCGTCCCTTCGTTGCTCTCCCCTTCGAGCCAGGACAGAACTTCCTCTCCCCACGCCAGCTCACCGACATGCACGCCCGCGAGCTCGTGGAGATTATGCGCATGTTCCACAGCTCCTGGGGGTTCCGCCACGGTAATGGGATGGTTTACCAATTTCTTATTCCCATGTGCAATGCACGGCAACTCGCATTCCCATCCCCGCAAGCCCGGGCCGACTATCAATTTGGCGTCTTCGGTATGAAAGAGGCGGGTGTCGGGTGGCCATTTGGCAAGATAGCCCTCCTAAGTATGACTGAGATCAAGGATTTGCCAGAGGAGAAAAAGAAACCTACCGAGCAACTGGAGCAAATGCTCAATGAATTCCAGAGTTTGAGCGTGGAGAAGAAGACGGAGATGACGCATAACAGCGATTACTATGCGAAAATAGTTGAGAATGATTTTGGTGGATTGGCGCCGGATTTCATTCACCATTGGAGGCTAGAGTGGTCAAAGTTTGTTGCAGAAAGTGTAGGCCTGGGTAGCGCAATGGAAAAAGCCCCAACAATCGTGAAGAAGTTGAGTGTGACTAGTCTGCTTAACTAGGTTATTCTGCCATGTGTTGCTTTTGGGGTCCTCAACCTGAATATCCTGTTTTTTTTAATGTTTTTTTTATTACTTCTATTTTTCTTATGGTTCTTTCTTGACAGTGGTCTTTAAGAGCATTGCACTTTTTTCCCTCGGTTCTATGGGCTTCAGTGTCAGTCGTTTCCATGCATCTTCGTTGATAAATTCTCACACCATCGCTCAATTGATTGGAGATTTCTCCAGCTGTCATGTCGGGATACTAATTTATTTGTCATTGCCAGTCAGTACAGGTCAGGCCTGGCAACGTTCCTGAAATTCGTCAATTATGTTACATATCTCTAGGTTTTTTTTAGGTCTGTACTTTTGTGCTGTTGTGCCTACCTGTTAGCTCATAATATCCACATACTATTGTAGATGCCAGTTCCATGTGTACCATAACGATGGTCCATGAGTGATATTGACATAGTGTTGGGTTATTTAGTTCCGTTCATCGGGCTGCATGGGGGAAACGATTGTTTCTGCCAACGAACGCTAACAAGGAACCCCAGTTTCCCTGAAATATTAACTGCTCCTCGGCCCCAGTGCAGTGCCATGGCTCAATTTCGTTTACCAAGCGCTTGCAGATGCCACACGGGCGGTGGGCGTCTGGTGTCAATGTTAAGTCCGGTATCACGAGCCTTGCCATGAAGTTTTTTCTGGAAAGGTGGTCAACTAATACCAAATTGGGATGCAGTCAATCCGAATGGGGAATCGGGGGGTGCCAAGATCCTTCATTTAGTCGTGCCTCTTTTGGGTGGCAAAACCTGATCTGTAGTCGCGGCGATGGAACGCTTATTGTACTGGTAGTACTGACTGAATGAGAGATAAAGCACTGTATATATAAAAGGAGGAGTTGCTAGTGATGGTTGCGAAACGTGTACGTATTAATCCTGTTACGAAGCCACGAAAAAGTCAATTCCTTTGAAAGATTTTCCAGCGAACGCAACAGCAAATCTCGTCGAACATATTCTCCACCATAGCCATGAAGGAATAATCGACTAGCAGAAGGCACCGATGTCACCACTAACGTTAGCAATCCCACCAGACATCTACCCAAATAGGCGAGGAGAGAATGGGAGCTGTAGCTTAGGTAGGTGAGAATAAGGTTGAAGACGGTAAGGTTGAAGTGGGTACGTATTATTTTTGAAATATTCGTTGCTGCTGACACTAACGCCAAAAAAAATTGCATAGTCTCAACATAAGTATAAGACTCACATCACTCCCGCACTTTAAGAGGGTACATACTTCAACATGAATTTTGCGGCATTGCTGATAAGGTCAGCTCCAATGTTAAAGGTATCTAGGTCGAGGATAAGGTTGTAGTAAGATTCTAAATTTCTTACAGAAGATGTCGATATTGCCAGGAGGGATTATCGAGTATGTGTGGTAGAACGAACGGCAGTGAAGTTGACAATGTCCCCCACGGGCAGAGGATAGGAGGTTAGCGCTCCATGTTGCTGGAGAGGGAAACACCGAGTCTGATGAGAGGTAATAGGCTTTCAAACCCTACTGAGGCTTTGCCGGTGGCCAAGTAGATTATGTGGGGATTCCTTATGGTGATGCAAATACTGTGGGCCCCATCGGTCTCTTCGTTGTGGCTTTCATTCCAGAGATGCGCAGCCGGGTCACCGGGATTGACAGCAAGTGGCGTCTCGATTCTGCAAAGGCGAAACCCCCCAAGCCTGAACCGCTTGATCTCTCCAAAGTTGGTTCCACGAAGAGTGTTGGTGACACTATTCAGGAAGCGGTACCTGGTGGTGGTGGTGTGGTGGTGTGGTGGCGCTTGAATATACTACTACAGAATTTGCCAAATGGTGGCTCCAAACCGTAAAGTTGGTGGTTAGGGAAGAGACGGACACTGGAGATTTTGAACGAGATGATCATGTTGATGAGAAAGTTCGGAAGATGTTGTATCAGCGGTGTCCTTGCTGGCTCTGGGTTCCCAACGAACACGTGTCTATTGTGCTTTACGATTAAATGGCTATGGCTAATTGAGCAGTCACCAATCATTTCAACATCGGTGCGTTGATGGAGTATGGGATTCGACTTATCAGAAATAGCCAAGCTCCGGTGTAGGAATGCAGGTTCCTATCCAATGTATAGCTCTAGAATGGGATTCTCACCACAGGGTCCCTGCAGATTGGAAGGGCACGCCCAAACTAGTCCAAAATAACGAGATTGATCCGTTAATGATGGTTACTCACAGAATCTAGCTTGGCGAGGCCGATATTGACTACCAAGAAGGGATTGTAAAGCTGTTCATTGAGACGAAGATTTCCAACCCCTCCACCCCATTAACTATTGGGGGGCGTAAATGGGAACCATCAATTCCGGAGTATACGTACTAAGTACTATAGCGAGGGAGTAGTCTGGCTCGCAGGGAGGGAGCTTGGTATATAATGTATTTTTTTAATAAATACGATGTTGAATTTTTGCAGGGTAAAATCTCGAAACCAACTTTTTGAAATGTGAGACAGTTATGGGCTGTCTGTGGTCATCCAAACAGATAGATCAAGATATTTATTTCACTTTTAATAAAGCATTACTCGTATTGGATCTATCTAGATATATTATGGCGAAAGACGGCATGCTGGAGGGGTGGATAAAGGTCGTGGGCTCGTTCATCTGCATCCCTCAACAGGGCCCTATGTGTTGTGAATATTTAAATCTCTCGTCGTTAAGAGTGTGGAAAATGGAGAAACAATATCTACCTCTAGTCCAGTGGCTATGGGTCATGTAATATACCTCCCAACAAGACTAGACTATGTGCCTATCAGGGAGTCTGGCTGTAAAGAAAGTAGCGGCCTCGTACAAGCATAGTCTGGTTGTACAAACGCCGTTATAGAGGGCTATCAAACGTCCTTTGCTACAACTCTCGGAAGTGTAAGTAGTTTGGCACCCACCATCTGCGTGCACTACGGTGAGCCAGACTCGAAGCCTACGCAGTAACGCCAGAACCACCCACGCATCACTGTGATAACTACGCGAGATAGCTCTAATACACTAGGTACTCTAGCTAAAGGGGCCCTGATTCGTCTCTCTCTCTTGGATATGTGGTGCTGGGAGACATCGACGCAAACGGGCCAGCAAGAGTATCGAGGTCTCCTGACCTTGGATTACATGCTGCAGCTGGTACCGGTGGAGATCCTCCTGAGCTTGCATTGGACTGGCTGGTAGTGTGAATGGGAATCTGTGAGGGCCTGTGTTGTATCCTCTACTGGGGATCTGCGCCAGCAAGACTAGTGGTACATACAGTACTTAAGTAGGTGCCTATATGCTCGGGCCGCCTTGTCAGTGAGGTATTCTGATCATCCAGGCCAAATCCTGGCGCAATACAGGCATACAATTAACCTTTTGAAGCCTGCAAACCGATTTCATGGTGGTGTATGTATTCCTCACCTTCGAATTGCCATACTGTTAGCGTTCTAGTTGAGTTAACGGGCTTGGAGGATAGAGAACCGAACAACCGAGTTTGCCCAGTGATCTCCATTTATAATAGTTGGGGTGTATGGAGTTGGCGGAGGGTTGGGTTTGGCTTTGAGCCCAAGTTTCCCAACGTAAGTGCTAAAGCAACATAAGGCAGAATTCCACTTCTTAAGTACTTTTGATCTACAGCACCAGCTGCGGCCGGCAAGGTTAGGGGAACATCGAAACAAGTCGAGTGGGAAGACATCTATAGCTAGAGAAAAGTGGCTTGTTGTTTACCAGTTGGCCTATGGTTGAATCAAGCCGAACATTCATTCTGAAGGTGCACTGGTATAGTAGGACTAGTAGGACCTGAGCCCTCCAGAGCTCTCCCGATAGCAGCCTAGTTACACAGCCTCTTCCCATATATGCCGACCATACTATCATCATTCCATACCACTCTCGAAACGTCGATAGGGCTACCGAGGACGGTACACCCTTAAGTATGCCACCAAACCTCGACAGCATATAGGTATTCGGACGTTTATCTCCAAAAGCAACCTCTACGGTAGTCCAAGTCGGCGTTGACGTGCTGGGCTCGGAACCTTGCCTGCCCCCGACAAGTCGACAACCGAGAAACAAGATTCGGTTGGCAGTGGCCGTACAGTCGAAAGAAGGACGCTTTATACACAAGGCGCTTAGCAAACCTCGTTGGTCTCGTCTCCAGAAACGCGAAACACTCAGGATCCAGTGTATACGTACTTAATTCCCCGACGCGCGAAGAGCAACCTGCTCGGTGCATGCAACCCCAATATACTGATGATATGGAACGAGGATCTACGAGTACATCTGAAGCCGAACCACCCGTGTTACGCAAAGCAATGGAGCCCCTTCCTCCAGCCTTCTTCGATGATTTACCACTTCAGTATACAGACAATGCTCACAGACGCCGTCATTTACCATACGGGGTGCATCTCCAGCCACCACTGAGAGACCCTTTGAAAGAACCAGTGGCAACCCTGAGCGGAGATGGCTCTCAGAGAGTGAATGGTGTTTTCACGTTCCCCGCGGTTGGACCGACAATGGCCTGGGACTGCAACTTCCTTAGCAATGTCCTTAGCAATGGCAGACTGACCCAGCAACATTGCTGTGTCCGTACCTTTGGCTACTACGAAATCTGTAAACACCGTAGTCTTCAGAAAAAGCATATGCAGGTGGAGCCATACAGAGAGATTGATGAGAATAACCATGACCTTTTATCTTACACCTCACTTATATCGAAGGAATCCATGCTTCAGCCGAGATGTTTACAGAAGCGCTGCGACAAATATCTTGAACTGGAGCGGGAAGCGCGGATTGAGGGAATGTGCTCAAAATGCAAAGCTTCAGGCTTAACAGAAGATGAGATCCGGGAACAGGCGCACCAAGAGTCAATGGAGCACCTCAAGAAAACCCTAGAAAGATTCCGACAGGGTACCGGTAGACATATACAAGGATCCAACAAACAGCCTCCAGACATAGACTCTGTTAAGGACGTTGAGAATGCCAACGGACAGCTTAAGTCGAGGGGGGACAAAGATCAGATGTTTGCCAGAAACCTCGGCCATCGTCGCCAGCGCTCTATTTTCGTATCCCCGTGCCCATGCTCCCCCAAGAGTGGCCCGCAAAACCCGGTGAATAATGTATTACAGAGTTTCAATCCATCTCTGAAACAGCGCTGGGGACCAGAAATCTCGACAACGGAAAGGGATGGACTCACAGGCCCATCATTGGGCGGATGGGCTATACCTGCGCCAAGAGGTAGCGGAGAATCACATAAAACCACCGAAAAGTTTTCGAATTCAGCTGATTCTATGGTTAGACTCAAGCTGAAACCGGGGTCCAATCAATATGAGGTCATGAGCAATGCATCAGAAACCATCCATGGGGAGTATCTGCCCAAGCTCAAGCTCAAGATACGGAAGCCACCTAGTTCCACGTATGAGAGCTAACGTTAAACATAAGTTGTTTGTCTCATTCCTGCTACTATCTAGGGTCTGGATATCATGTATATCGTGTCATGTTAATTACATATCTTTCGATCCACGTACCCACTGCTTGGAGGGGATTTTTAATTACCTGGGGGTTTGTTTCAGAGATTGACTTTGGAAATTGAAAGAGATGGTTTTACAAACCTACCTGCCAATGCTGTCATAGAATTGGAATTTGCTTTACGTCAATTTCTGAATACTTGGGCTTCAGTGAGTGGCTGAATGGCTGTGAACTGTTGATAAAGATCTGAGAATTACGGATCAGGGACTTCATATCTCGTGCATTAAATTCATTGGCTGTTTGTGCTTTCGTATAGATGTAATATTGGTGACGAGATGTGTATTGGTGAACTTCTCGTACTGTCATCGGTTGATTGGCTCACTATTTATCGTGATCGGCTGCAGTTGAGATACTTAATGAAGTAGTCACACGCGCAAGTCCCTTTAGCTGGCCAGAATATCTAACTGGATGATGAACCGAACGTAACAGGCTGCTACACCCCATTACTTGCATGTTACTTTTATATAGGTACGTCTTGTTTTACCTCAACCAGACCACTCTTTTGCTGGCGGTCAGTCGGCGGGGTGGTGTACCAAGGCTGATGTAGGCACGGCAAGGGCCGTTGTAGATTGCTAACGTCTCGCTAAGCTATCCACACGGTAATTGAGAAATTCCCAAATATCACCCTCAATTTCTAAGCTTAAAGGTACCCCTTCTTATAGCCCAAGAGGCTAGAATCTTCGATTTAATACTTATTTTTGGCTCTGATGGGCAAACCGACTCCTTAGTCCCGGAGATGGCTATATCTCAGCGAGACCTATGTCGTCCGTATATGTTTGGGAGAATCCACCAGTGATGCTTCCTACCTAGGAAGCTTGCTTATTTCACCTCATAGCTCAATTAGTCCAGACTTTGAAGATGTCTACTGCAAGACACACTCTGACATGGTATAAAACTAGGAATGAAGATAAAGCCAGCTAAGCAGCATTTCTAAAGACCACGGAGCAGAACTGTCTGTCGACAGTATCTAGCTCCAGCGAGACGGAGTGCTGTTGCCACCCGCTTCAAGTAAACCCTGGCCCTAAGCACAACACATGTTGGTTTTTCCATTTCCCTCATTCCCGGCACCACATTCCACTTGACCAAGCGTGAAGCAGGTTTGAGTCCAGGGCTGTCTTGAAGCTTACTCCAAGCCAATATATTCATATAACCCGACTTAGCAACTAAACTGTCACTCTAGGGTACAAGGGTTTGAGACTAGGGTATCAATATCAACAGGGAGGGCTTGGGTATCCATTGGTCAATTGCTAACTTCACGCTGGCCACCGACCTAGTTTTGGGAGAAAACAAGCACGGTTTCATAGGCTGAAAATTTGCCGTTGAGGCCGGTATTACATATCTCGATGCAGCCAGCTCATGCTCCAATTCACCAGTGAGAATCACCCCCTACTGTGTTGTCCTCCCTCCATTACCGACAGCTGAATCTAGATCTTCCTACGCGAGATGCAGATGCTGGCATGGAATATTCGACGATGGCAAATTTTCACGTCATATACCCCGTCAATATTTTGATTGGGTGAGTATCCGAGTTTGTGGGCTTCAAAACTCCTGCTAACTACTTCCTCGCAGTGGATGCGTTAGACACTCTGTTTGAGCCCTGGATCAGCAGAGGTATTCTGAAATTCTTATATACCACGTTAGAGCCCTAGAGCCCATCTCCTGTAATTCCACTCCCAATTGCAAAGTACTCGAGTGAGAATCGCACAGCTGCAGGTGCGCCCACAACTCGTGCGGAATTGGAATCTTATGGCAAGATGTCTCCATTGGGCCGAGGAAATTTTACGTGGGACTTTGACGGCTCTCCCAAACAACATTTCCCCATATATGCCCCATTTCCCTGCGCAGTGGTACCGGCTAAGTGGGTTTGAGCGGAGGTAAAGGTGAGTCCTAAACCTCTTTGATTTTTCCAGTTCAGTCCGCAACCCTGTACCTGCATCCAAACTCAAGAATGACATTAGTTTCCGTCCCAAAAGATATCCTGTTTTTGTTCTCAATCGATACAGCAATCTCCAAACATGCTTGATCTCAGAGTTCCTTTCCAGAGAGAGCTACCTGAAGAGGTAATTACGGAAGAAGCCACTTAATCACGTGTAGGCTGAAGGATCGTCGATCTGTCGCAGGCTACATATTGTGCATGCATGAATCTGCAAATACCTCATCAGACGTCATTTTCAAAGGGTCCGACAGCTCAGTTTGAAGCTATTCACTACAGACGCTCAAGATAGGCAATTCATCTCTCTTCCAAACTTTTCAAATGAACGACCTTTTTGATTCAAAATTTACAGCAAAATGTGTCCATACCAGCCATACCCTAAACCCCCTAAATCGCAGGCACTATCCAGAGGTTGAATTTACATGGATGTTCGAGTGTATGCCTAATTTCGACATGCTGCAGAGGGAGAAGACCAATCACTTCGTCCATTTACTGATGGGAGAACAACGGCTGCAGTTCGTTCTATTCCCGCAGCATACAGCATGAAAGCACACACAAACGCAAACGCAAACGCACTATTTGCCTACTCCCCTTCGAAAAACAAAGACCACTGGGAAAAGACGTGTTGGAGCTCCTGTGGACAGGTTGACGTCGTCGCGCATCCTGAGGGTCCACTTTCAAGGTGAAATCTACAATGGGAGTCGGACTCCGTTTACCAGTGCACCACTTCTTCAGATTTCCAAAAAAATTGTGAAGTGCGGCTTCCGCTATCTTGACTGATAAGCCGGCACGGCTTTTCGTAAGCTCTGTGGCACCACCAAGACTGTAGGAGTCGTGGCTCTATGTTGCGGTGTTGTCAAATACTGTATGTCCGAGGCTACTGACCCGGCAGAGGCAGGTTTGGTGGTTGCACTGCAAGTAGGTGCAGCCCATCATACTATCGGTCCACGCTACAATTGTACACTCGCTGTTGGCTGGACTTGTTCATTCGGAGCAGCCTCTGTTGAAGTCGTCCGCCAGGTCTCAAACTGGACTGTTGTCAACTCCAGCATGAGGTGCGTCAGAACAACTCACCATTGCTAGCAGCACCCAGAGTTAGACAAATATACCACTTCATATATTCGAACTAACCATGCGCAGAATGGATGGTGGGGCATTCGGTTTAGGACCCAATATGGTTGAATTCTAATGCCGACTTCTCTGAGAATATTAGACTGCCCTTTTGGCTGCCGTATTGATGAGCTGGGAAGGAAATGAAAAGGACTCACGGCCGTCATACAGAAAGTCACTTAGGACTAGTTCCAGGTGACGGAACTTATGGTTGGCAAAGTCCCCCGCGAAACCGACATAATGATGTGTATTGATGAATAGGTTTCCTTCGGGGTCAATTCGAGAAGATTTGAGAGATGGCAGCTTCTAGATAACTCAATTAGTAGCTCTAGATCTATACAGTCATATACTTTCTACACCTAACATCTTCATTGCTTTTGAGAAATAATTATACATCTACTGGTTATATTACATTCTAGATCATTTCCCTGGAATGCAATCCAACGTATAATAATATACGGTACAACTATCCTCTCGGGAGGTAACTATGTTGTAGTTTATATGCACCGCCCTGCAGAAGCTCGCTTCTCCAGAGCCACCCTCACCCCCGCGATCTCTATCTCCCACAAGCGAATCATTGACCCCTTTAATAGCAGTAGCTGTAGCATTGCAGATTATGCTGGCTTGGTAGCGAGTGAACGTGACCAAGTGGGAGGAGATCGATTATGTAGCGAATGTTTTTTGGTGTCGGTTCGACTCCCGAGCCCTGGCCACGATAGATGCTTGTTTTCAACTGAAACTTCAATCATGCAACTACAACTAGGCAATTTGCTGTTTACTATACCAGTATATGTATAACAAGGCACAGGCAAGGCTTTTCTCAAGCCCAGGATCCCTTGGAGTGTTTCACAGAGCCTCAAGATAACTATTGCCTGCTTTTTCTGCTTCTTCTTACATCGATGATACGTTGATGATATAGCCGTACAAAGTTTCGTAATTGGCCCCACCACAATATTAATTCCCAGTATTAGGGTGAAAAATCATGATGTCTCATCTGATTTCTTTCGAGATTTTTGCATCATTCGGGTGTAGATACTTGGGTGAAGTTAGCCGCAGAAATAACATATCCTCTTTATAGTATTCACCTAATCATCTTTGGGTTCTGTCTTGTGCGCAAGCTTAAGCCCCCCCCCCATAGAGCATTTTCTTTTGGATGTTGTTACGCCCTGCGTTTTTGATGATGAAGGGAAATCCTCTATGCAATAGGGAGAATCCATACAAGACATTGAATATACTTGTTAGTGTACGTAGGATTGAAAACCGTTTACTGTAGTACTACAGCTCTGAGTTACATGGGGGGTGGGAATGGAGTAAGGCATGGGGGGCGGTGAAGCAGCGCCTCAATGGCAGCGTCCTGATCACTCCCCACTGGGCCCGAAATCACACCTCTCAGCTTGCAGAAAACAAAAAATTCCAGCCCGACAAATTTTGGGGGTTTGTTTTTTCCTTATTTTTTCCTCCATCTCATACGTACTGGCCCAAGAAGATAGCGAATCGCTTCAGTACTCGCTTTGACCAAAGCCACATCCCTCTCCTACCTTGGGGTTTCTTCTTTCTGGGCTGCACCTACTCTAGGCCTCCATTAAACGATGTTTATATAATACATTATCAAGATATTAGTGGTCCATCCCCAGAAGCCCACGTTGGCCAGTAAGATAGGGCAGTCCCACAAGATCAGGACCCCTGCCTGCTTGGAGGCAGCGAAATTTTTACAGTTCAGTTGATGTTCTTCACCTTCATGTCAGTAGAAGTGGAAGACACACTTTGTATTATTCATACATCTTATCAGCTTCTGCAGCCTCAAATCAGAGACATACCTCAATCAATAGCAGCTGCAACAGCAATGGCAGCAGCAGCCGCAGCAGTTACGAAAAAAAATGGTTTACCTAATTTCTAGGACCAATCTCACAAGCCAATGGTTCCTCCTACTTTCAATACTGACGTACCATAAAAAATCCCTAATTTCGTCCTGCAGATTCATACCCCCCCATGAATTCCAAGTGTCGGTCTAGAATATTTTGATGTTAATATAAAGAGCTTTGGAATCAGGTGCAGGTTAGAGGCACCACCTCCAGGTCCTTAGGCGCCTCCCCCACACATCCCCCTCCCCTCCTGTTATCACATTAATAAAACAGCTGCAGGTCGCCCTCAAGAATAGCAAGCAATCCGGCAGCTCATTCACCATTACTTATAGATTTCTCTTCTCTCTTTTCGTTTACTAGGCAGAATGTCGGGCCCTACAAACGACGACGCTGATCGACCGCAGTCCTTCAAGTACCGCGTCACAAGGTTTCTGTCCGTCGCATCGCAAGCAGCCTTAAGTGCCACAGCCGTCCTTTCAGACCAACTACGCCACAACATCAATCCTACACGTTCTCTATCCTTGAGTGCGATCCCGCGATCTCACAATAACTCACTCAAATCCTCCGGCAAGCAACAGCCAAGGCCACCCGTTAAAAACTTGTTCCCACCTGCGCCCGAGGAGCCAGCCAACGCCCAGATTGAGAGACAATTCAATGACTTTCTCCTAAGCCAGGGCCCACGGGCCCTCGATATGGGGACGGAAGCAGAGTATAGAAAGCACTATGCTGAGGAGATGAGCTGGAGAATGGACATGGGCGTGGGTGTGCATGGCGAGGCCTTGCCTGAAACCTTGTTACCTGAACTAGCAAGAAGTCAGGGCCCCTTTGAACGCTCCGTTGAGAGGGGAGTTGGAAATTCGGAATTTTGGGGTGACTGGATGCGTATCTGTAATATGTACGGATCCAGAGCAGTTGACAATCAGGCGTCTGATTTACATTGGCAGAATTCTGGTTCTAGCTTCACTGGATTTGGTAATACCCAAACTCTGTTTGAGCAGGACGACGGGACGTTTTACCTGCCTACCCCCGGGCCGCCAAACCGAGTCGAGACCGGGTACCCTGAGGTCCAGCAATCACTGAAGCCAGCTCTTTCCATCCTCCTCAATGATACTGAAAACATAGACTATACTTCAACTACCGTAACACCGCTCCAAGGGCAGTACACTCCTCCCTCACTTTCAGCGTCATCAACATACCTTAGAACGCCACTCCCGTATATGGATCCACTCTCCTCGTCTATGAGCCCATCACCAGAGCCGCATCGTGTGTTGCCAGTAAAGAAGAACGAAGCGAAAACCAAATACCTAGCACTTTATCCCAACGACCACAAGCTTGGGTTCGAGTGTGTCTGTGAGACTTGCCATTTGAAGGCAATCAAAAAGAAGGAACCAGACTCCATTCCCACCTTGATGGAGCGTAGGCTGGCGAAGCTGGGCACGTACAAAGCTAAAGCGCCAGTGACCCCACAAACCCCAGAGGAACCGAACTACATGTTGTCAGGCTCTCCAACCCCTATACCCCCGTGTGAGCCAGTTGATTGCTTCATGTCAGGAAATACCATGGTACCAATGTATAACTACAAGGAGCAGTTGCGCAACGTTGCACCTTCCACGTGGATGCTTGGTGACACAATTGTTTACTCTGTTAAGGCAAGTCGGAAAAGAGGGAGGAACATGGGAAGCTCCTTTACGGAAGACGACAGCACACCCGAAGAGGAACAGGGAGAAAGGAAGCGAAGGAGGAGCAAGTAAGAGGTGGTATATGAGTGAAAAGCTATACAGGGTAGAAACGCCCTTGCACCAATTACTCGATCCTACTCCTATTTGGGACTGATCCACGTTCGTTTATTAATTTTTATCACGCTTTACGATATTTTTCTTCACATATTATTTCTAATACTTTTCCTAATTGGTTGGAATGGAGAGAGTGGATTTCTAGATTGCTTTTGCCTGACGAGATTGTGGAATGGTCATTTTGTGAGAATTTCAGGGCTTTGGGTTGGCTAGGTTGGATTGGGAACATGATCGGATAGTGGTTGGCACGGCAGTTGAGAGAAAGCTATATATCGGAGGACGGCAGGTTTGGGCACTGGGATTGGATTGGCATATGGTTCTAGTACTTTGTTTTTCTACTGTTCATGTTTTCATTCTTTCTTTTTCATTCTGGGTTTTTTTTCTTTTCTGTTAAATAGATCTCGGGGTGCATAGGGGTTGACGATTTACGACTGACGACCACCGAAACGAGAATGTTTACGGCTTACGAAGGACTAACGACTAACGACTAACGATTTTGAACGAACTGACGAATTCCCTTTCCCAAACGACAGCTATCTATATTATTATCCGCACGAATTTCTTTTGTCCCACACGATTAAATAGCTAAATTCAATTACTTACTTTTCCTACCAATACCCTGAAGTCTTTTGATCCCTGTCGATGTCCCTAACAGCAGATATAAATCAACCCTTCGAGTTCCATGCATAATCAATGTTGACAGCCTTGCCCTCCCCAACCAATATCCTTTCCTAGGCAACATAGCAATAGCTCAGCTATCCTTGCAACCATACACCCTGCCCCGATTTTCCCTTTCTTGAGCTTCTCGAACGATCTCGAATGATCTCGAATCAAATCAGTACCGCTTCCCACCTAGTGTAAATGTTACACTACTAGCTTTTCTGGAGCGAAGCATACCCTGAATTCCTTGCATTACCTCGAGGAGGCGTTCACTCCTTCGTACACACCACGCAAGATCACGGCCAATGATCATGAACAATGCCTATTAATCAAGTAAGAATATAGCCGTCTCGTATTTGCGACGAGAACATCCATACCTTCGCATGATACCAAGTTGCATCCCAAATCCCGGTCATGTAACCGAGCAATCGGGAGTACCTACTTGTCTCGTAGCGCTACCCAGATGTTCCGCATCTTCATCAGACATTTTTCTATCTCTTATCATTCCCTTATTGCCTCATCCGCCCCTATCTCTATTCTCTTTTTCCTTGGCGGAAGCTCATATTTTCTTCTGATCCCGCCTGTGGTAGCCATTCTGCGCACCTTTGCCCCCCCATGCGTTGATATTGATTCTACTGACACTGGGGAGACATTTCCGGGTTCCATAGGTTGACCTGAATGCGGGACTGTTGTTATTTTGAGCCCAAGATCCCGGGCATGAGGCCGTGATGGGCCAGCCGCATGGGCAGGCGATGCCTGACCATGAGAAGCACCAGAAGATGCATCCACTCGGAGCTGCCCTCGTTGCAAAGTTTGATGTGTAGCCATAGGTAGCGGTTGTTGGGGCACGGGCTTGCGGTTTACCGGCTCGCAATTGGGCCTAGTTCCGAGTAGTCGATCGACGTTGGGGGAGGCAGCAGTATGTGCATCCATACTCTTAGGTGCAGCTTCACACTGGGCCACCACGTGACCTGTATTGTTGTGTGACTTCGAAGGCAAGCTAAAACAGCAACCCATTATGTTATAACGACAGATGACGGCAGGACCTTTCGGTTAAAAGAGTGTATGTTGTAAAGGGCTATTCTAGAGACCAGACCGAACGTTTATGACTTGCGATACGATCTTTACATGTACTAACACCTGGGTCAGAACCTTGTCAAATATAAAGCCAACAGTCGTTATGTTAACGTCTGGCGACAATGTGTTACACAACTTTTGCTTCTATATTTAATTCAATGAGATATGTATAGAGAATTGGACTTATGTCCCAGTACACAGCTCAATTACACGGCCCTGTAGAATCTCCGACAATCCCCCAGTATATGGGGGCTACGCGTTTTAACAAGGCACACTTCCAAACGCATACTGTGTTAACAAAAAAAAGTCCTCGATAGATTGATATAAGTAGAGTGTATTCAGACTTCAATGTCCGGCGGACCCGAAAATTAAAGGTGTGAATTTAATTTTCTGAGGGCTTGCGTGTAAGATCGCCCCAGCCCCCGTTAGGGGCGCAACCAATAACGTCTGATCATGCGCACTACAATACATGGATCTTGCGATTGAGCAAGCTATTGGCTGGCTGTGCAACCACTCATATTTCCTTTTGGGATATTTGGAGTTACCCTGAACATGGCTCAGCTAAATATACCTTGTAACTGCGCTGTAGTAAATTGCCATAATAAATTATAACTTTTTAGTAAGCTAAGTAAAGCCGAGTGTGATCAGGCTCAATATTATCTTGTGCATGGAAGATCAGGAAGATTCGTAGTCGTGGTGCTGCAGAGATGCTGAACATGTTCTGGTTCATGCCATGCGCAAATGTACAGGGGGGCATGGTAGTACATTGGGGATATGTTTTAGAAGTTTTTTCCTCGAACATCTATCTATACACGTGGGGTCCTTTCATGAGCTAGATGTTTGCTTTTACACAAACTTGGACATCGTCATCATGCGTAAGACCACTAGCACCACCATTGAATGCAAGAACTAGAATTCTTGGGGTAGCAAATGGAGACAATAATTACATGTAGAGAACTTCAATAGCTGCACTCCCTCCATACTACAGATACTACAGCGCAACCCCTTAGAGAGAGATGAGACGCCTTGGTTCGTTAAACTAAAACCAAAAATATTATCACTGCTAGTATAGGTTTCCCCACTTCGGCTTGAAAAAATTTTGCATTAGCGATTATACCTCAGACTTACCTAGAAGCCTGCATGGAATGAATAAAGAACACCGTTGTGCATGTAGTTCTAGCCTCCGGCCAGATTAAACGAGAGCCTAGTTAACCAGGCCCCGGAGCCTATTCCGACTCCAAGGAGCCCCCTGGCCGGTGATGTAATATTATCGATCTACAACCATCAAATCTCCTTGAGCTTCCAATTCCAATTAAGGCTGGGTAAAATAAATAGCATTCCTAGACCAACATCTTGGAATATCTCGGAAAATTCCCAGATCAAATTCCACTATCGGATATCAATCCTAGAAATTCGGTAGAGCCTTCCAAAGAGAGTGGTAATGTGCCCGATCCCGAGCCGTCCCTAGGGCACTGCAGCATGGCTCGCACCCTGATATCGTGCGTAACCCTCCTCCACGTTTTGCAATAACCCAGTGCCAAACTGAGCCAAAGTTCTGTTCAAGCCGCGAAACCCTAGCTATTATTGAGAAGGCAACGTTGAACTCGGCTAGGAGCCTTCTAAAATTGTTCAATTATACGAAACAAGGCTCACAGAGAGCGGCAAGTGTATGGCTGAAGCGGAATTTAATGCTGCTGTAATTAGGAAACAAGTTCAGAGAAGGGCAAGTAAGAAATATCGCCTCGGTCTTTCGTACGAAATTTGGGGAGCCTCCCATGTAGTCATTTGTAAAGCCTTGCTGATGTGTATTATGAGCGAGGCTCGTACCTGTGCTATTTATGGCACATGCGTGGCAACGCTGGCTATGCATACAAAGCCCGGTGAGAAGATGCATGAATGCAATGATACTTTGGCAAATCGCCATAAGCTTGAGTACGAGTAAAATATAATGAGACACTCTGATAGAATTCGCAATTGGGGAATTGGAGACGAAAACTACAATCGCGGTATGTGGTTGTTTCATTTTTGGTTGTTGAAGCACGTGACCGGTTAAAGTTGCATAGTTCGGTTAAACCTCCAACCTGCTTAGTCGCTTGTGGCAAGCGAACTACGGATATAAGTCAAGCTTCAGGTACCTTATACTTATTCAGCTTGTAAGCATGTACAAAAATATGCACCCATGGAGATGATACGATCGACTCTGCCTGTGCACATCATAAGCACTTACCTACTCTACCTACCCCAGGATAATATAAGCTGACACAGCCTCATGCTCTGGAGATCCAGGCTTACCCGGTGTCCAGGTCGTGATGCCTTCGTTTAGGAATAGGTAAGTTGAAACGAGTCTCCCTAATGCGTAACGTTACACCTAAATATAATCCCTAGAAAAAGGTAGCGAAACCGAAATTAGGGAATCGCAGACTACGCATCAGACTACGTACCGCCCTACCAGTATGAAAACAGCTTTAAGTATGTATACTGTTTTATAGACTTCCAATTACGTTGTAGCTGACGAAGCCCAGATCGAACACCTCCAGGGAAAACTTGCTGTCGAGTATGCATGTCAGGATTCATCCCATAGACGCTTATAATTCCATGATTCTTTGACTTATACCCCGTGATCCCTGGCATCACATGTACAAGTTATGATTAATGATCAGCTGCCATTGACAAGGGATTGATATCCGATTGCGGAGCTTTGCTGAGACATCATATTCCCGATGGGAACCGTGAAGTACGTAGATCTACAAGGTTGAAGAGAATGTACCAGTACTCACTTGAACAATTTCAAGCTTGGCAATGCAGGATCAGCATACTGCGTTATGCTCATGCCTCTTGATGGCTTGACTTAGCAAACATGAGGTCAGGGCTCCTTGAAACGTTTGGGTGATGCCACTGTATCATTTCTGCAACACCTGAGTTTGAACTCCTCTGATAGGATCAAACGCCAACACTTGGGCTTATTCCAAATTGACTGAGAGCAGAATCTGGAGAACATTATATGGAGGGACAAGGGGTCTTGTTTGCGGTAACAGTACCTAGGCACACCTCAGAAGAATTACTGGATTGGGTTTATCACGGACCGTTAGAAAATGCAGGAAAATATTTTCCCTGTCTTTGAGATGGCTGTCAGCACTTTGTACAAACCAGTGAAAGTGCACACAAGGAATGCCACATGCAGGATACCTCGCTAAGGAGGATGCAGGAACTTAGGGTGTCCTCTTCTTCGGAGTGCGACATGAAAGCAGAAGTTCAGCATGCGGGGTACTGCAGAAGCAAATAAATATCTGGGAGTGTGACAGATGGGAAACCCCGGGTAAAGTCAGAGGTAGTTTCAGCCAATCATAATGCTCATCACTTTACTCGCAAAGTACCACAGCGGAATTAATCAATTAATGTCAACACCTTTATATACCTCGAACACGGATCTACTTCAATTTCGAAAAGAGAAATATATCGGGAAAGCAATCAGATCTACACTACCCGAGGATGGGTGTACGTATACCTCCCAATATTGCAATATCACTCCTCACTAGATCCCGCCGACTTGCGATGATTAAGACAATAACTCGCGCCCGGAATATTCTATCCAGGTTCGAAATGCCACCAGCCACCAATGGCGTATGTCTTAGATGCGCCACAAGATGAGTAAATGCGCATCAACCGATGCCCAGGACGGCGTAGGTATGGCAAAGAATTGCCACTTCAGGTACTGGTACATCGACTCAAATTTGTGGGGCGAAACACGTGCAATGATGCTCAGGTGTTGTGCTATTTTTGGTTAAAATTACAGAAGCGATCAAGTAATTTAATTGGCCACTGCCCAATTAGGCATGGATCCTCATCATCGGTCAACTTTAGCTTCTTTTGTTCTAAGCTTCCACCCTATACTGACTCGACAGCAAAAATCTTGCTAAAAGTATACCTAATAATATGACACGAACAACTCATGGTTTTGCCCCGAATTGTCTGGTACTTTCTCAAGTGTGGTGAGGAGCGTGTCAAGCTCTACGCTGGATCGTATAAAGTTTCAGTCCATCTATGAATACCCTAGTCTTCTGATTGGCTGAAACAGGTTAGGCGCATAGAATTTCATGCATGGTGATGTGGACAATACGGGAAATGATCAACCTACCAACGATGAGGGCTATTTTAAGGTGAAGAGCGATGAGGTCGAGCGTCATAGAATGCGGAATTTCTTGACAACGAAGAAACTGCGATAGCTAGTTATTGGCCTGCGTAAGTAGACAGGCCATGGCATCGGCCCCGCGGTCACCAGACACGAATTGCTAAGCAAGTTGGGGAGAGGTGAGGTTCACCAGGCGAATGAAGGACGACCCCCACAACTCGGTGTTGCATTGGATCTGCATACAGTTCAAACAACGGGAAATAGGGGCCCCATGAGACTAGGACAGCCGAGATTGAAGCAAGCGGGTGCCCGAGGGGGTATGGGGCGTTCATGCCATAGCTACTAGCTGCCCAATCGGCAAGGCGGTGCGTGATCTGGCCTGGGCTGCCTTGGCGCTCTCAAGACCTGATAGAACGAAACAGACCAGCGATGCTAGGGTACCTAGGGTACCTACGAGGAGCAGGCATCCCTGGACCGATCCCATTTTAGTAGCAAAGCTCAACGGAGGGAGGCTAGCCTGTTACGCAACACAAACCCACAAGGCCTGTTTTTTTCGACCCACCCTCCCAGAATTCCAACAGTTATGTATACCCATTACTCCTTTGATATAAGACCTTCCCCCTCTTTTTCCCAAGCACACTTCTTTTAAATATCAATAAATCCTACATCACTTACACAACAGCACACAAGGTCAAGAATAATACTCTTGTGCTCCCATTGGTTATATCAACGGTATATCAACGGTATCTCCAAGGACACCAAAGCAACCAACCATCATTCATATTAAGATGGCAGCTACCGTTTCGTCGCGAAGGCCGAAGCTTTCTCTCAATATTAGCGCACAGCCCTTGAAAACAGTACAACCGATACAACAAAAGCCAAAACCAGTCCTATCGGTCCCTATTTCGGCAGTGAGGACTTCGCGGCCGTGTTATAGCGATTTGTCAGATTCTGAGGAGGATGCAAAGTTTTGGTCTGGGGAGGAGGTATCTTCAGCGACATCATCAGAGGACGAAGACATGATGGCAAGCTACCACTCGAAGCCTTCGAATGGCAACACGGTCGTTCTACCGAGTCCATCTTGCACCTCTCCATTCTTGCCACCTGCCTCTGGCATGAAGTTCCCAACATCATCGCAACGACTTGGTTTGACTAAACTTAGACTTGTGACTGCTCTACCATCGACTGCCAGCCCCGTCGTTGGCCCAAACTCCCGTCAGAAGCTTTCTCTTGCCATTCCTCCACCACTTCCTAGGAGATTGGGTGTCCTCCCATCTCCAATCTCACCTATCACAGCACACCCAGCCCCACTCAGAAAATCTTGCCTCTCATCTAGTCTCAAGCCACGCAAATCAGTTGGTTTCTCTTCTCAGCCTGATGTTGTTATTTCAACTAGCAAGTATACACTTGCAAACAGTGACTTGTTGGAGTACCTCTCTAGCGAGGAGTGCTCGGAAGAAGAGCTTGCTAAGACCTGGGGTATGACTCTTGAGGAAGGGCGCATGTTGGGAATGCCACGAGGCACTGTGGATAGGAGGGAAAGGAAATGGATTGGTCTCATCAATTCATTCAAGAGGAAGTCGGAGGCGGAGGATAATGGTTGGACCTACTAAGCACACTCTTTTTCCTTTGTTATCTTGTGAATGAAAAAGCTTCAATTCTTGTCGATTCCTTTCTTTGGTTGTTTTATTTAGTTGGCTACTGCATTTTTTCCTATGTCTACTCTACGTTCTTACATGCATGGGGTAAACACGATATCCGGGGCATATACGGTGTTTGGTCTCTGCTTTATTATCATTCTTCACTTCGCTTCGAACCGCAATATTTTTGGGATGGATTTGGGAACTTTAGTTTAACATTTTTTCCTTTGTACCTTAGCGTTGGATGGATGGAGGAGCTAGGAATTATCGGGGGCATTGGCACAGGTATTAGCAACTAGCGAAGGACACATTGGATGGAGGCTTGGAATATTGTGGAACTAGCGGGCAAAAGGGAATGTGCACAGGAAACTATCTAAAGTAGTCTGGCGCATAGGGGCGGAACAATTGAAGAAGAATAATTGGAATAGCCTTTTTTTTAATTTTTATTTTTCAAGAGCTTCCATGGCTAGATCAATACAAACTACAAACATGATTGAACCTCCTGAACTACTCCTGCATTGCCGCCTTCGCCTCCGTGTGAAAAATTTGATAGTTGTTGGGAAATACTGCGCTTAAGCTGCGCGCGTGGCTATGCGGCGTTATACCGAGGTACATACGGACCTCAGCGAATCATGACTAAGGATACAAATCTTAACCAGCTGAAATTCTTGCAATGCATCCGAGTCTGCATCTCAATTGCTGAGCGCCTTGGGATTGCATCAGTTCATCCACACGAAACCTAAAAGCTGAATTGAATTGAGCTGCACCATTAATACCGCAAACTAGCTAGCTTATAGGTTGATACGCATACCTATAATTAACAGAGTCATGATAACGGTGAGTGATGAAACTACAAGAGCTTATTGGCCTCTTCCCAGTTTCTGTTCTGCCACTCCCACTGGTTACCGTTGCTGATCATCGCTGTATGTACATCTCAGAAACCGTTTTCTGTCCAGCCCCGCATTGCATCCACCAAATAACCATAGCCAACGTTTCTATGGGGCCTGTTTTGAACGTGGAATTTTCCGGATAATACAGGTGATATTGCACTCGTGACATGAGTTCATCGTGCAGGTTCCTCAGTGTGCTGTTTAATTATGTGTGGAGCTTCAAGTCATATTGCCACCTTGGTTTAGGGCTAACTTGACACACTGGATATGATAGTAAAATATCCATGCATGGGGGTGCACACTCGGTGAAATGTGCAGAGTGCGAAAAGTCATCAAGGTTACTTACTTAATATGCATCTTCCTAATTACAATTGGCTTCAATGTATCGTATCGCATGCGCGATATCGGAGTCACATTATGATGCTAATCCAATCCCAGGTCAAATGTTTCTGGGATGATCAATATTCAAGGCTTGGAGGCTGGAAAAGAATGAGGCTACGGAGTTGGGTGGTGTAGGGGACTCGTGATCTGCATAATAGGGCGGGTATGGTTCCCGAGGTGAAACCAGTGGAGTTTTCATCCACGGATCTACAGGGAGTATACCGGAATTTCGTCACGAGACTAAAAAAAAAGCTTTTCCGAATACGTCGAGACAATGGTTACTTCAACCCCTTATAGTCAGATCACCGGCCGGTCACGATAGCCGGTATGCCTGAGCAGACACATACATAGGGGTCCAGTTGTTCAAATGGATCCGGAATCAATATCCCTATGTACATACCTATCCTCTTCAAATGAAGCTTGAAGCTTTGGTACATTGTAGCGTTAATACTCTCCTCTGGAGCCTCTATGCTCTGGCGCTTAAATATGAATGCGCGCGCCATAGAAGCGCAAAGTCAGAGGTCGGGCTCCTAGTCTGGTTACCTACTTGACTGTACATCGTCCTAGATCGATCTAATCCTAACTGCATAGCCGGAAGAAATGTAAGCTTCTCGATACTAGGCTCGAAACCAGGGTTGTTTCATTTTCACAATATCCAGCCGCGGGCGCACACCGTGCAATGTCATTCCATAGAGTTCATGGTACTGGAAACGTTTTGACAATGCAATGCATGTCAGAGCCTTTGATAATTAATCACCAAAAAAGTATCGATGGTGAAGCAATTTGATTGCGCACGTGCTTACCGCTTGATTAAATTAGCCAGCTGTTTAAATAGCAACTCGGGCCAACCCTGGCTAGTCGTCATGAGGCATTGCGCGATTTGGGGCTTAAGAAACCGTCCGGCCAATCTAAGTCGAGTTAGAGATACTCATTTACAAAAGTCGAGCATGCAGATGATTGGAACGGTAAACAAACATGAGCAACGTATCCAGAAAAGGAAGTAATCTAGAGTGCACTAAGAAGTGCAAAAGCGGAATGTAATTTCCGCTTTGGGGTACGGAGAAGTCCGATATCAATTTGCCTGCCCCAGTCTCGCATATGATAATTCGAAGCTGGGCGTACGTACACATGTACCTTGCCGCAAGACCCGTCAACTTTTCTACGCGTCTCGAGTACTAGGCTTCTCGGGTCATTTATTACAACAAAGTTACTCTCTTATAACAAGGTATCTTAAATTCTAGATATATATTCAAACTTGCGTATCCGATATTGACAGTGCTTCTCACTTATAATTATTGTGCCCCTGAGAGTTGTAGACAAGGAGATTACTTACATACATGTACAAGCGCACAATTCAGGTTAAAGATTCTAAGCTTAGTTGATAGTTGTGTTACAGCCCGGTCAGAGTGACCGTGAGCCCTGACTAGCGACGATTCATAAGGCTAGAGTTGATAGAGTAAAGCCGAAAAGAAATCCTACCAGGTAATTAAGTAATTTACCAAAACGCTGGGAATTTGTCAAGCTTGTAAAATAACTATACTCAGGATCTCTAACTAAGCTTACTGTCTGCGTGGCCCCCATACGGGTAAATATAAATATCCTCACTTCTCGAATTCCAGGAGGTCATGGAAGGAGGGAACACAACATCCCATTTTGATGAACATTCTTATCCAGGATAGCTATTCGAAACTTTAGGTACTTTGCGTAGGTATTTTACGTGGGTATGTAGCGCCGTTGTCAGCGGGACTGCCGTGACCATCCGTGTTGTGGTGCCTAAATCGATGTCGAGCTCACCTCAATTTGGTGCTTGCTGCGCAATTCCCGAACTGGAGCCTGTCATGTTTGGTACTTAGTACCGAGAATACCAATTCGCACTTGGTGATATTACAGAAGTTCATGTGGGATTCCATTGCCGTTCGGTGAGTTCCCGGGAACAAACTGCGGGAGGTCGATAGGTATCGTACATCCCATGCGGACCAAAGCTTACATACGTACCGGGATTAGCGATAGCATAGATATCCTTGGTGCAATGGGGGAAGTTCCGTAGGTTGATATGTAGGGGCACTGGCAATGCGTTAAATGTAAGGGGAAACAATGTCCATACATACATAATATATGTATACATCTCAGCGCATGTGGGCTGGTGCGCTATGCATAAAATGAGGCCGGCAGTTGGGCTATCGATAACTTACAGCTTATCACGGCCACGTGATCTGGACTATCTAGGCGCATGCGACGTGCAAACTATGTTATACAATGTGGTAGGGGGTGCTTGGACTGACTAGACTAACAATGTTGTACCATTTGCTCTTGGTCTTTCCGACATGATCCTCCCGTCCAACAAGCGAGCATTATGTGCATGTACTCATGCACCAATGACCCGCGTTGCGTCTCCATATGCTAAATATATAATTCTCCTTTGTACAACGAGAACACTTCACTATGCATGCTTGGATACACACAATCCCAAGGAGCTGAATATGGTGTACTTGAGCCGGCGCTGTACTGACCAGTTATTCTTCAAGAATGGTCGGTACAAGGGCTTGGTTGACATCAGGAACTAAGCGGATAGGTTCCCACGGCTCATACATATAGGTTACTTTATAGACGTGCCAATTCACGCCCTGGGTGTTCGGGACCTGTATTCCAAGGCCTAGCATGAATATTGAATGTAAAATCTGTTTAGTTAGCCTAAAACATTGCCAATATATGCCCTTGATATGTCTGAATTCAAGTTTTTTGGTCCATATACATCTGATTATCCTCCCGAAAGGGAAAGGTTTACTGCCATTTTAGGTTACACCAATTTGCCTACTACTATTTGAAGTAAGCGGCTGCCAATGAATTGACTAGTGTGGTTGGCGCGAATTGCTTAAGGGATTCATGCAGAATTCAGTGTTACTTTAATCTAAAGCAGGTGTTGTACGGGGGTATTCGAATATGTATAGTCTAAACCCACTCCTGGATAAGCGGTTGAGTTTGAGCTGGAATATACCGGTGATATGCGCTAAAGGGAACATAATAGGTAAGTAAATCAAGACCTGCTTTATTGGTATGACTGTGCTAGATTTGAAGCTGCTCATTCGGTGCTCTCCTATCATTGGTAGCTTGTATTTGGTCTCCTCATGATCACCAGTTCCAGATACACTACTTCCGTTATCCCGTTACCACGTTATGCGTTACCCGTTCCGTTACCCGTAAAATCTTGTTCTATTTATATAATTAAATTTTTCAGCTTCGATCATTCAATCGAATCAACTACGGAGGGGGGATTTTTTCCTTCCGTTTCAAGTGTCTGCAAGTTTTGGAGATGGGAAGTCTATTTTTATGCCTGGGGGTGAGGCATATGGGGGGTTGATATTGGCTTGGGTAGATATATCTTTTTATCCTAGATATCCAGATGCTGAATATGGTCTACTAGTGACTAATGTTATTCTTACAACATACGCAAGCTTGAATTTGTTGCTGTTCCCTTAGACTGAAATGGATCACAGTCTCTCTTACTAATGGAGCATTGTTGGCTGTCGTAGCTCTGGAGGGCTGCCTAAGAGTTACATATTGCAATTGCTGGTCGTGGGGACACGTATTTGGACTTCACATACCTATAGATGTACTCGTAGGTAGTGTCCCATCTGAAATGAGTAGTTTTTAAGGGCAGGCAATATAGCCCCCAGAACACTCCCTTCCGTAACCCTGAATACATATGTATCACCTCTGCCACCAAGGGGCCTTACAGGCTATCAGCCGCAGTTGGGGTGAGTCGACAGATCTGTAAACGGTCTGCAGTTGGGGGAGCGTGCTTAACTGTGTACCGGTATGTGCAGGTATTTCGGGAATTGTTACGGATAGAAAAGTAACCTTAGTTGCAACTGGTCGTTTGCACTGACATTGGTGGCTAGTTCAAGTTCAGATCTGGATATGTCTCATTCATAGCCTTGGTCTGGCCTTCTTTCGGGGAGACTACTGCATTCACACAAGGAGCAGAAAGCAGAACGTTGATCGCCTAGACAGCTTCTCCATTGCAACGTGGTCTATGTAGGTCACCAAGATAAGAAACCAACCGCGAGAGTGACATAACAAGGTACTCTGAATGGAAGCAAAAACCGGGCAGCTGCCTGAGAGCCAGCCCGCCATGCATCTTGGGATGGTATTGCGGATCGGAGTTTGTCCTGGAAGAGCCATCTGGCCGTACCCACGTGTTCATATGCAATGGTTCTTTTCTGAGTACCTACTTAGTTCTGTGCAGAGAACTTCAGGTTTTCGTCAGAACAAGCCAGTTGGGCGGTAGTCAAGGCTAAGATGATCTCGGAACTTAGTAGTTGCCTTACATATGCATATGGTGCTCCAAGGCAGCTGGGCAGTATTTTCGGATCCACCTGATAACAAAGGATCGCTTGTATAGCTCGGCTAGGTCGACTTTGACGGTTTGATCGTGAGGGTCCGCGGCCTGCTACATCATGCAGTCACGTGCTGTAATGGTGATGAGAGGATTCAAATGCCCGTAGTATGCACATCTACCAAGTATTTTATGGCCAATCGGTGTCCAATCCACCATGCATAAAGGATTACGCGTCCCACCGAGCTAAGGCAGCTGCATGGCGCTCTGTCAATGTTGTACAGTACATTTGCTGCACCGGGAAATCTGGTGAGCAAGAGCCCTTGTTTGATTTGAGCCAATCTGTCTGGACAAGGACTAGATTTCTCGGTATGTACTCGGCTACAAACCACGCTTCATTGATCAACGATAACCGAAGAGGATCTGAGTCTTCCTGGATGAGGTTGACTGGCCCAGCCATGTCTCGAAAAACCTGCAAGCCTCCTCAGACTTCCTTCCTAGTAGGTAATGGATAGAGTAAAGAAAAAGCAGGGATACATCGTGTGCGTTGAAGCGCGTATTGCTGGAGAGCGACAGGCTTAGCTTTTAGCCATGTAGTATGCACTTGATATCGATGTGATTGTGAGACAGTCTCGGTTGAATCCGGGATACTAACCAGACTACGGGAGACCGTTGGAAAACCAAGTGAATGTGGTTTAATTTATGACTATTTCCTTGGCGCGTGACATCTCAATCTGGGCTAGTCACTGTGAAGGTCTCGGGGCCGATTCCAGCAGATTGGAGCTCGGGAGGTCGATCGATAAAAAATCAATATTCGGGGGTGCTTCCAAACTTGCACATAATCCTAAGTGCCTGATCATGAGGAGCAGAAATATTTTTTTCAATTGCAATAAGACTAGCCTTGGCATCGCTAAAGAAAGGTTCAACTTGGGGTGGCGGTTAGCATTGTCCAGTGATTATTATCCACCAATAGAATATGTGAAGCAAGACTAAAAACCACGCCATTGGTGTAACCAGGGTAACCATCAGAGCCGATATATTTAGAGTAACCAGACAGTAAGGAGATGTGCTGTGGATGTGGGTCTGAGAGCACATGGGCTTGAGGCGCCCGCATACATAACCTTATCATAACCCGGCTAGTGACACATTGAATAGTTGCGGGGTGATGTATCCTGCAAGCCACACGAGAGAGGTCGTGGCCATGGGCAATTGGGAACGTATTCCCCTTGCACCCCTACATGATTGACAGTCGAAATAATTAATTAATCGAGAAACATCAAATCTAATAAACAATTTGGTCTCGATAATTTCCCGTGGGTTTTTGGGGGAGGCATATATATATGTACTGCATGTATGTATGTATGTATCTACATATGTATCTACTTATGTATGTACTAGTATATCTATGTATAGTAAAACCTATTTATTAACAGTGCAAGCCCGGAAAAAACAAATCAAAACCTGCTACTAGACCCCCAGTCTGAGGGATAAATTAGTGCTGGGATGCTCGCCTGGCATGATCTCTTAGAGTATTGTTCAGCCCTTCTCTCTTACAGCCAACTGACAATGCAAAACTCTTCGCCATGTCATCTAGTTGGCTCTCAGTCATCTCCCTAAAATATGAAGCGAACTCCAGACTTAACGTCTCAGCTAAAAGGCATTCCTTCACAGTTCTGCTAACGTGTCTGCGAACATTCCATGTGTCTGGGTACTTGTCTTTGGCAGTGGGTGAATTCTTGCTTATCTAGTCGATGATTGGCTAAAGTTGGAGACATTAGACCCTAGTCATATAGTTGATTTAGAGTAGGGGAAAATCACCTGGAACAAATTATCCACCTCGTCGGATGGGTGATAGCCCCAAGCATCGGCTTGCAATGCCTTTTTTTTCTCCAAAAATGGCCTTAGGGTCTTAATCCATGGGCTCTCTGGGGAGGTATAAACCATGCCTAAATGGATCGATAATTGAGTCATCTGACAATCATTACTAGGTGATGGAAAGAAAGGTTACCCTGAACGCCAATGTCCTTGTAGAGCCAGATGCTCCACCCAACCTTGTACTTCTCATAGATTCGCAGTTGTTCACCAAGAACCTCGAAACGCTCCTTATTAATCTCAGCAGCTTCTTCACTGCCGTCCTCCGGCTCGTACACGGGTCCGAACTCTCCATTCCAAATTGGAGCGTTGTGCTCCCGCATCCAAGAACATTTTCGAAGGAAAGTGGCCTCTAGCTTCTGCTTCTGTTCTTGAGTCCCTTTGTATCTTTCTCTGTTTGGAAAACCAATGGTCTGGACCCCGACTGTCTGTCAGCGTAGGACTGAGGGGAAGAATGGGAGGTTTAGGTTTATATACAGCGTAATCATGAATAGCGTAGACACAGTTCGGCAACACTTTATCGAAGTACCTGAAGTCAATGGCGAAAGTATTTCCATCAAGGTAGAGGATGTAATGCGGATCTATTTTTCGAATGGCTTTCTCCACTCTCTCATAAAACGCAGGAAGTCTCGTGTGCTCTACATAATATTAGCTTGGCTGATTCACTGGGAGAGAGTTTGAACGAGGCGACCTACCTGGGTCACATGGTTCATTTAATGGATTATACCCTGCCACCCATGCATTGCCTTTATAGTGTTCGGCCAATTGTTCCCACAGCCATACCACTCTGTCCTGAAAATCCTTATGTTCCCAGAATGCGGCATAATTTGTTGGGTTATCACTGTGCCAGTCCGGGTTCTGCCCCCCGGGCACAGCGTGTAGATCCAGGATCGTATAAATGCCTTCTTTGGCGCACTAGGATTTTTTTCAGTTCTGCTCTGCTGCTACAGTTGCGATAGTCTATCGACCTACTAGGTTGATGACTCTGTCGAGTTGCTTAAACCCCTCAGTTTTCAATACTTTTGGATTCATATCATCCTCGAAGTGTCGATAGTTGAACGGAATGCGTAAGCAGTTGAGACCTAGGGATGCAAAGAATTTGGCATCTTCCTCGGTGAAGAAGTATGTGAGAAACTTGTCAAAGAAGTATTCGTATCTTTCCCTCCCGAGTACCTTCAGCATAGCAGCTCTGTGCTGATACTCCTGACCCGGGTAGCCAGTAATGAAGTTCTCCATGCTAGGCTCTTGTTAGCCTAGGTAAACCACACGAGAGATTGGGAATCCATACTTCATCCATCCACCGAGACCAGCTCCGTGGAGAAAAACAGGCTTATTGTCTTTGCCCACAATTGACTCCCCATCCACGCGTAGGTATTCCTTTACGACCATCATGTATACCGTATGGTATATTAGTAGGACTGGTTTTGAATAGACCGGATCAGGGAATTGGGCGCTGTAAAACGGGTTGCGGCTCTCACAAATGTCGTTCATAATTAAAGCTCTGAGATTTGGAAGTCTTTATATAAAACAAAGCTCCTGCCGTGGTGACATCCCACTGGTAGTCGGTATAATTCTACGAGGAATCTAGAGCTCCTTTGCAGCTTGATACAGGTTTATATTCAGGCTAAATAGATATACCGATACTCCCCACTTACCAGTATCCAAGAGTCGGAACAAGGTAAAGGTTTCTTGGTCTTAAACTCCGAGTAGAGCACCAGTTAATTACCTTGTAGTAACGGTCGAGCGTTGTGGAGATGGGCGCCTCTCCCGCACGCGTAGTGTAGGATAAGGGTAGTTAAGTACCTTGGTAAGTACCCACAATAGCCATCCCAAGCTGTGTTTATATATCCCATAAACCGTCGCAGGCGGGTGCGATTTTTTCGGTACTATCCGATCACTTCATTAAGCCTGGGTTGGAAATATTTAGTCCCAAAAGGACGGCCCTAGTTTTGCAAAAGCTAAGCCATTGGGGGTTGGTATTTACCCTAGGATAATTACCGAAAAAACTGCACCTGTTCTGCGGTGGTTTATTGGATACCGATATTAATTACGTGGTATCGATATCCTGGAATTCCTGTTGTATGGAGGTATGAGACTAGCCGCTTGAGTGCATACAAGGTACCTATCCACATGCGACACGTGAGTTACTGCACCGGTTGAACCTCGTCAGGCGACGGTAAACCAAGGTATAAAACGCTACATAGTCTACCAAGCCATGAGCTTTGGGCCCCGGAGAAGAAGAGCATATAGCCGGCCTGGGGTACCTTAATCTCACAATCTGTAGTATGTAAACATTGCGCTTGTCGTAGCGGCGTCCACTAAAATTTGCAGCTGTACCGCATCTAGACAATAAAACACCCTCTTGTAATTCTGCGACCACAATTTTTGATATTGCACTAAGCTTGCGCTAGGTCAAACCTAAGCGAATTCGAAGCGATATGAAACTTAATACTATGCCCCAGGCTCGGTCTGAAGCGGGGCTTTCTGCTGAGAATTCACTTGGGGTATGAACTGTGAGACACTATCTTGTCTTCGAGCTTAGGGGATAACTGCTTCCGTCAGCAAATGCGTTCCAATAAGGGGACCATGGCAAGCCACTCGAAAACCTGAGTGGGCTCAAGGGTCAGGCAAGTTTTTAGTTATTTTAGTTTATTTTATTTTCTTATTAATCCATATTACTCAAATTCAGGCTAAGGGTCAGGCAAGTTAATCTACCAGCCCGCGCTAGATAGGTACAGGTGATGTACAGTGGAGATCATGAAGGAAATTACAAATGAAACTTGTGATCTGCGTTGGTTCCTCAGTAAGTATTCCACTTGGTCAAGTGGGCAGTTCAGCAAGTTTCCCAGACCGTTCTGGCATCCTAAAGTGCTAACTATTCGGTCGCTATATCTGTGGTAGTTCCAGTGTCTACCGTGCCATCCATCAGATAACTATTAGTTAGAGTGTCCTGATCCTACGATATCTGGGCAAAACACGTAATCCATGTCAATTTCCACTCACCTATTGCCCTCAGCTCTGGCACAATTGCAGCCGTAATAAACAAGCGAAGCTTGTCTCCATCTAAGCATGGCCCACGCGCCAGATTGCTCCCATCCCATGTTGTGACGCCAATACCCCTTGCTGGCATGTCCACCTCGGAATGAGAATGTAAGCCGGCTAGTCTCTTGGTATTAGTGTCGTAGGTGCCGCTTCCGCAGCTGTTGAGCCTGCCTATAGGACTAACCGTAATTTGTTGTCCCTCGTGGGTTTAGCAGTAGCTAATATGGTCGGGCAATAATGCGTCTACTGCAGCATCGTACTCGAGAGGCGTATTTGCGGTTTCATCGAGCGTTTGATATTCAATGGGTGAGGGCTTTGAGTTTACTCCAACAAGCGTAATGTCGATGGAAGCTGGCTTGGCCACAAGGCTGCCTGGAAGGACATGGGGCCTTGCAGTTCGCTGAAGACGTGCAAGCCATATTTTGGGTCGTGCTTTGACGAGAATAAAGTCGGCATCGTCGGGGACCACGTATCACCTATCTAGGAGGCCGCCCACCAAAGGTAATCCTTGTTGTACAGTGCCCGCTAGGATACTGCTTGGCTATTGGATTGGGCTACACTCGATATCTGATCCTACTGATATCGAGAGTGGCCTGATCGCCCCATCTTGAAAGATTTCCAGACCTACCTCTCAAATAGACCTCTGCTGTGTGTGAGGGCTATACAGTCGAACCTGTCTAAATGCATCCGATCTAAGCGCATATTCGGCGCAAATGCATCACAGCCCGCTGACGAGTTTTGTGTTAGTGGCAGTCATTCTGGTCTAATTGCATAAGATCTTCAAATACATAATAAGGTGTTCTTACGGATGTCATGCACTTAGACAGTTTCGACTGTACTATATTCCATCCAGTGGAGTGCAAATAGAATCATAGCAACAACCCTTCGCCAATATGTACTGCTGTTCCTTCTGAGTAAAGGTGCTCCAGCCGGTGTGTCGTTCTTCGTTCGAAAACTGATGTATAGGCGGTAAGTACTTTTTTCAACTTGTTCCCACTCCGGAGACATTTGCGAGGAACGGAGCAGATAGCGGGAACTTAGGGCTCTAGAAGTCGCTGGTTGATTTGACTGCGGTTTGATTTTATGGGTCGCATCTACCATGAAGGTATGGCACACTGTGTCATCCTGTACATAGGGGCCCTATATACAATGGCCACTTCAGCTGGTGCATTGTGTTCGATGCCGGCTATCGACATACTCCGGGTTACCACGGGTTTACGTGACACTGATCTTGCAGATTGAACCTCGTCATAATCCTCGGTTCCAATGCTGTGATCGCCGAAAGTCGACCTGGGGGCTGGGGTGCTGGCTGCGGTCTGGAGGAAGCATGGACGGAAATGAGTGGTAGGGAAGCTAGGGAGCACAGAGTTCGCCTAGTGCAGAGGAAGTTTATTTTGTCCAGTATGAAGCAGAGGAGTCTGGTAGGGTCCGAGATCATCTGGTTGGCACAACACCCTCCGAAAGATTATTATGGTTAGCTTCATATCCACTTAGATCCTCATAGGGCTGCCACTCGTCGATTGTTGTGGCAGTTGCCTCTATGTCTGTTTTCCAGAGGTTGGATATGCTAGTGCTACCTGAACTGCTTCCTCTGCATATATATGTACGCACCTGTGGTTGGTCTCATTCTTCTTTCCACTAATGGTGGTGGTGGTGGTGGTGGTGGTGGTGGTGGTGGTGCGGTGTCTGTGTTATTGCATCGACATACACTGGCTCTTTCTGCATTGCGGCGGCCCCTTCCTCCGTAGATGGCGGTGGCGGCAGTGGCAGTGCCCGTGCTGCTGTATCAGTATAAAAGCCAGATGTACTGCGGCCCCTCCATTCGCCAATAACTGCCTACGGGATATGCATTCACGTGATGCATAACTATACTAGTACTACTCATGAAATTCAAGCTACATTCCCGATAAGCCGTGGATGGCCTGAAGCTATCTGTACTCTACAGCTGCTGCGGTCGCAGTAAAAGCCCAGACTCCAATTCAGTAGGCTATTACATATGTATATCCCGGTAGTGAGAAGGTGAGAATAGTTCTAGCCTCGTGCTCGACTGATTAGTCTTGTGCCTCCAGCTGATATAAGTATTATAGTGGACCCTGTCTTACTGCATGACGCCCGTCAAGAGGCCTTTGATGTAGTAAGGTGGTTTATACGGGAATCCTAGGTGTAACCTCACAATTCGTCAGCAGGTTACCAGGGATGCACTTTCGTAGGATATGCGCTGAGATGGGATGCAATAAGACAGGTTCGGCTGTATAGTAGTCTGATTGGCACAAGGTATAATAGAATCTAGAGTGCTGGTCTTATCATCATAAGAACCAGGTGACGATAAGGTTATTTGTAAGGAACTCGACCTTACGTAACCTTGGATCTCATGCTCATCACGAAGAAGCCAAACTTACTGACTGACGAGATAGAACTGAGTTCAGTCAGCTCCCAATCAAACTCCGCAACACCAGAGTAAGAAAGCGGCAGAGGGCCAGGTGGTCATGAGCGATTACAATACTCTATTACCCTCAAGCCTCACAAGCCTCGAAACGGGCAGCTGCGACAGTCCTCACACTACTAGCGCAAGGGCCTTGCCTGCGACTGAACCCTGTGACAGGCTTTTGGGGTGGCCTGTTTATCAGCACCCTAAGCCTTCTGACGACAGCTTTGACCATCACGTTAAAGCCCTGCTATTGCAAGCTTTGAGCGCCATGGACCCAAGCGGGCCTAACACAACTTTCGATGCTTCTGGCGGGTCTGGTCAAATTGAACCAACTCTTGCCGGTGATGGACTGCTATCTTCAGGAGACATTGCACTGGTGGATCCTGCTCTCCTAGACAAGCCAGCAAACTCTACCGAATCACTCTTATCCTCTGATGCCGAGAACACCGAATCACTCCTAACTTCTGATGCCGAGGACGCCGAGGGCGGGAGGGTATTCAATGACCAAACGAAGGCTGAACCCACTCCAAAAAGGAACGTAACTAGCAAGCTGAAGCCACTGTCTCCAGACGTTGCTATTCGCAGGGGGAGGTCAAGAAGGAGTCGATCACCGTCACCTACTCCCCGGGAACGGAATCACGGCAAACCAAACAGACAGAAACCAAGACTCTCACAGCGCCCTACTCAAGGTATGGACGAGAATTCTGGTACGGGATTCTGCGGCAAATTCACCGTTAGCCTGGATAGCTGGAAAGACTTTCGCTATTTCTCGATCCAAGCCTCACCATACTATCCATTTCATCCGGATAAACACTATTCCAATCCTAGTGGCGCAGGCCACCGAACCCTACCGGTCGATACAAATTACTCTAGTTGTCGGCGTGATAAGACTCCTGACACCAATGGAAAGGTACATCTACACTGGTATATTGCCTTGAACCAGCCCGCAAAGATTGGCTGCCCCCTTGAAGCTTCTCCAGAGGCATGGGATCCAAGAGGTCACAGGTTGGTGCCCGTTACCGACGTTCTCGAGCCCTCAAGTGAGTTCCATAACAAAGCCCAACGGGATATGTTGGCTAAGTTTTACCTCTTGATGTATTACCGCAATGTCTGTCAACAAGAAGGGGTTGTAAGTGCAACAAAAGCGTTAGGTAGGCTGGGGATAGAACCCAGTGGGCAAGGCCACACGCCACTGGTGTTGGTCTGCACCTTCTGCGGTCAGTATACCGATGTTGAGTGGCAACACATTGAGTTGTACGACAGCAGTGCTCTGGAACAAGAGTACATTGCAAGCCTTGGTCGTGATCCGGGGACCAGTGCTGTTAAGCCTATGCATATTGGAATGCTCTCGGTGCTCACTTGTAATCATATCAACTGCAAAAACGCGTCCAGAGGGGGAATACTGCCGCGGCAATCATATGGAGACCGCAGAGATGAAGATCTATTTTGCCAGCTGTTTACCCTGAAATTGTCAGAGGGGGTACTTCAGAACGACATGATGAAGATCGTGGAAGATCCTCAGGAATACTTTCCGCCAGTCCGTGGAGGGAATATGGAAAGGCTCAAATGGCAAAGACTGGATCTTGATGACAACACTGTGCGCTACCTTCGCATGGAAGCCTACATTGGCACAGTCTTGAAGGGGTATTGGAGTAATTGTCGTGTATGTGGCGAATATGTTGGGGATGCAGAAGTAAAGGACTTGCCTAATACATCCATGAGCAAGTTTGCAAGAAAGGGGGCTCTGTGTAAGGGGCCTGGGGAATGTACTTGGTCAGAGGCACTCGAAATAACAGCCTCAGAGTTGGAAGTTAAGCTTGGAAAGAGATGGACGGCGATGTTGGAAAGGGGCCGAGCGCTGCGGAGAGGAGGGCCTCCATCTTTGCCAACTCTAATCCAGCAAAAATATCACGATTCACCTCAATTGCCCCCCCTAATTTCCTCAGATGACTCAGACCTCTGCACTGGGCATGGAACGTCCTCGGGTGAGGAAAAGTCAGACCCGATGGAAACCGACACTGATGAGGATGAGCCAACTAGAGGGGCCGGGGTTGTTGGTGGTGGAGGAGACATGGACCTTGATGAGCCGGAGGCTGTCCGTCAAATGAAGGGTACTGCCAGTGGGACAAATCCCCAAGAGGAATTAATGGATATAGAGGAGAATCTCTGGTTGGACTTTATTGAGCAGTCAGGGGTGTTGGCTCCGGGCGAGGTGATGGATTGGGATGAATAGCGAAATGCTATGGTTTCAAAATTGAAGGGAAGGAAGGGTGGATTTGGTGCATCTCACTATGGAGGTTTGGATACGACCTGCTCTTGGTTCATACTTTTCAGTTTGGGGGGGTTGGAAGTGTATCTAATTGCTGTCAATAGGATTGGTAGGGCACAGTCATAACTTTTAGTCTGGTTCATAATTTTAACTATAAAATGATACCGCAATAGTTAGTCTCGGACACTAGAACATGTCCAGAGTCAGACATCTAAGTACTTTCGGATTCAGAGTTCTCTGGAAGTGGAATTTTATAGTCCGGAACCATATTGGGGTTTTGTAAAATTCAGTTTATTCTCGAGCACATAAGAAGATACTCCGCATCTTTGATTTTCCCTGCCCCTAACTCCGTCCTGTTTCTAGTGATCCAAGCACCTTCATTCTAGCCCTGTTCAATTCATAGTACGAATAAACTGAGACTACGGAGTAAGAGTGTTATTTGGGAAACAAAGTCCATTGCCTGGGAAAACGAATTCCAGATTTAGGATGTTTTCCCTCCCGGGAGGGTAGTAAGGAGGCTGCGCAAGATTTCTGGGAACCTGCAGGACACGCATATAAGGAGCCACGGCGGTTTCTCATGATAGCCGGAGACTATTCAGAGACTTACTCAGGGGATGCGAGACTCGTAAAGCAGGCAAGTATATATACTGTATACTTCCGGAGACTGTGGGGTAGTGGAGGAACTGGTATTTAGGCTACAGAATTTCTCCACAAATATCCCATCAAAGTATCTGCGCTGATCCCCTGGCTCCCGTTTATCACTACATACCGGTCTTTCGAACCGCTCTTAGGCATAAGGTTCCACTCTTCCATTCATAGACTTCAGTGAAGATGAAGGAGTCCAAGGATTAAGTATGAGATGGAGTTCGAGCTCCCAGAGACCTACAGGAGGGTGGGGGCATGTATATATAAGAAGGTTATGCAATCCTTCATCCTTCATTGGAATACCAAAGCTTCAAGAGGCCCTTTCTCAACCAACTGCGTGTCAGACATCATGGCTTCTAGCTGGTTACGATCATCTGTCAGCTTCCTCTTCATTTTCCTGAGCGCTTTATACCTCGTAGTTCCAGTTGTGGCTCAATGTAGCTGCACGTGTCCACCTCCAAACAATTGCGAGTTCAGGCCTCCAGGTGATCGCTTTACGCCTTGTGCTCCGGAGGAAAGACTGGAGTCGCGAAGCGAGGTGCAGGCTAATGTCATTGGGTTAGAGTTTTGTCTGGGAATTGGAGTGCCTTTGATAGACTGTTGCCCTGATCCAGTGACAAAGACTGTGGTATCTGTCGTTGTGGTCACTGCTACATCAACGACAACATCGACAAAAACAGCAACAGCAACAGTCTCAGTATCGGTGACGCAAAAGCAAACAGATACGAAGACGGAGACGAAGCTGGAGATGAGGACAACAACAGTCTCAGTATCAGTGACCGAGAAGCAAACCCAGACTAAAACCGAGACGAAAGCAGTGACCAGGACAACAATAGTCTCAAAGTTAGTTGACCTGGGAACATCTAAACATTAGATATTGCATCATGGCTGACTATGTGATAGGTTATAATCGAGGACCTGTACCGGTCCCAGAGAGACGATAACATCTGGGGTATGCTTCACAGACTCACCGCAATTATTATACCAGTTTTCTGATGGGTCAATATGTAGTTCTATGAACTCTCGACGGCCCCGCATTTGCCTGAGAATTATAGAGGCCGTTTCATCGAGTTCCCTGACATGACGCCCTATAACACCTCAATGGCACCGCCTCCATCTCCGTAGTCGGAATATTATGCAATTGCCCCTACCTTAAATTTCACCATCCTATTGGCAAGGTATGGTCTTGTGATGATCCGTGGGTTCGATAAAGATGACATTTTCGACATGCACTATATTTCCATTACATCCACCATCAGCTACCTTAGGTCCTTTATTCTTAGAGTTGTGGGGCAAGTTTCCTTTACCGAGTTGGAGGTAGCGACCGCTACGGTGCCAAAATTGCTCCTACCAATGCAGAAATGTATCTAGGAGCCCCACGATGTGAATTGTGAGAGAGTGTGTGGGAATGTACCGGTTCAACTTCACAAATATTCCCGGTAGCTGGCAAGGTTTGACGAGGTTGAGGATGATTCCGGAAGAGGGTATCTTGGTGGGGATTGATGCGGTTGTTGTGAGCAGAGCTACGGGACCGTGTAAATAGAGTTATGGGAATTGTGTGATTAGATCTAAGAAATATGCAATTTCCCTTACGTATTGTGGAGTCTTTTTACGAGAATGTCGGTTAGTCTGGTTATTGTCAGTAGTTTTTTAGTGCACTTATTTGCACCTTGAATAATACTGTACCAAAAAGGTGCATGTTAATGATTAGGAATAAGCTTTTGCAACTATAACGTCCTCGGTGTGGGGGTGGGGTTTATTATGCTACGATAATATAGTGACGCTACCCCACAGTCTACATAGTCTGGCCTATATAACGTATTGAAAGAAGATCATTGGCAGCCAAGTATAAAGCTGGGTAGCAACTTGCACTTGCCATCACTTTTGCATCTCGTGACTGTGTAACTACGTTATATTGTGTGCCTTGCATAGATAAGGGTCTGGGAACGAGAATAGCGTTTATCCTGGCATCTAGGCGGTCCAACCAAGATGTCAATTGTTGATCTGTAGCGCCCGCGAAGTCGTGAAGTATCGGTAGAGCGTTGTGAATTTGTGAATTCGAAAGTGTATGTAGGTAGTCTGGTTGGGAAGTACTTACGGGCCGGTTATCGTATTCGTACTCGTACTCGTGTCTTGCCTACTGAATAAGGGCTTGTTCGGAGGCCGGGAACCGACTTCCAAACAGCGATCGTAGCCTGCATTAGAAGCTCCTCCCTTGAATCACCGCGCTGGATGCTATAGCTGAATCGAGCACAGGCTGACCGAGCTATATCGTGTCGCATCCCCATCCGCAAGAACAAGACTGACTACCACATACCCCGACGTAACGGTAACCTTGAGCACTGAAACTCCACATCGACGAACGAAAGGAAGAGGCATTAAAGATGATAATAAAAGGACTTTATACCCATCCTATCAAATCTCTACGCCCCCTTTCTCTTTTCGACACCGTCATCACTCCTACCGGCCCTCTCCATGACCGAGAGTTCATGCTCATACGCCCCGCTGTTGGGGAAAACATGGCAGATGAAAACATGCAGATTGGGAGGTACAGTCAGCTATGTCTATTCTCTCAAGAATTTTATCCCAAGGGTTCCAGTTCCGAAGATGCCGAAGGAGTGTTGGTGACGTACACTCCCCCAGAAAAGCCATGTGAGGAAGGTCAGGGGCAACGAGCAAAAAATGGTATACTGGTCTCAGAAGAAAGGAGGGTTTTAAGGGTTCCATTTCGACCCGACACCGAAGGTTTAGCACGAAGGAATGTGCTGATGCACAAAACTGAGTGTTTGGCACACGATATGGGTGACTCCCCCTACTCGGAGTTCTTTACACAGTGCCTCGGGATCGATGTACGGTTGCTATATATTACTCCGGGGAATCTCAGAACTCCATTGGGAAATATGGCTCCACCTCCGAAGCAAGTGAGTGGTATACTTCCCATGTTAGGGTTTTCTAGCGGTAAAAAAGAAAAGCACAACATCACGTTTGCCGATTGTGCTCCCTTGCTCGTTACAACAGAGTGGTCGTTGGGAGATGTCTCTCGGAGATTTCAGCATGTTTCAGAGTCGGGTGGAGAGTCTCACCGGGGAATGGACATGTCAAAGTTCCGGCCAAATATAGTTCTGGGACCGCCACACGGCAGTCCTCGGGACAACCTAGCTAGCAGTAGTGTTATTCCTGCGTGGGATGAGGATTTTTGGGCGGAATTGGCAATATGCCCTCAACACCCAACATACGGTGATGGCAATTCGGAGTGTCATAAGATTCTCTTGACACAAAACTGTGCACGGTGTAGGTCTATTAATGTGGATTACGACTCTGGGGAATTTGGGGATGCCAACCTGCCCGGCGGGGAGGAGCCGTTGAAGTATCTCATGAAAGATCGGAGGGTGGATCGTGGGGCTAAATGGAGTCCAATTTTTGGAAGGTATGGGTGGTTGGAGGGGAAAGGGTCCATTAAGGTTTCTGTAGGTGATAGGGTTGAGGTTGTGCGGAGGAATGAAGAGCGGACAAAATTCTGTAAGTTTAAGGAATTTGTGTCGGTTTGAATGATTCTTTTTGAAGCTAATGAAAGTTATTACAGATTGGCCGGGACTTTCCACTTAAGCAGCAAACTGAGACTGAAATTCTACTACTGGCAAACTATTATTTTTGGTTACTCCAATATACCTCCTTTATGTTTGCTCCCTGCGAACAAAGCAAAATTCCAGTCTTTGCGTGTTACGTGTACGATAGACATTTTTATGTACGATAGAATAGACGTCAGGTAAAACGATCGTATTTGTTTCTCTCCATCTTTCCCTTGCTTCTCGTAATCAACAACCCGAATACCAACTTCCAACTCGAGAAACCGCTAACCGCTACTGGTTTACTCAGTAAGTAGGAGTTTGTATAGTACAACAATGGAATACAATCTTCTATTATGAAAGTCCCCTACTACCCCACGAAAGAAATAATCGTTGTGTCAAACAACAAAAAAGAGTTCGCCTGCAGCTCTTCCGAGCCCTACCAGGCTATTCTCTCCCTATCAGGCTATCAGTTCTCTCCCTGCCAGGTTATCAGGTCGAGGACTGCACCGTATTTATTAAGTGAGCGCCAAACCGGGACTCAAGCCCTGGTAAATAGTCCTCACCCTTTTCGCGAAGATCATCAAGGGAGCGCAAACCTCTCTTTCACTTGCGCTGCCGAGGCTAGGCATGTGTTGGGAGGAACGTAATGGATGGGATTATGAAGAGATAGAGAAGGGAACTTGCGGTCTGCACTAAGAATATTAATACTGAAGCTGAATCATGTCCTCGACTATTCCCGTGCCCAGCCCATGGGCCACCCTTATATCTACCTACGCCTAGGCCTTCGGCCCTAAATGAATTATTCCAATCAGTTCATTTCATCTACTCCAAGTGCATTAGCTCTTGAAGTGCTGAATATTGGACTCCAGCCAGTGTTTCTTTTACTACCCTGAACTTCCACTTTTGGCCTCACCTGGCAGCCCCTCTGCCTTGAAGTTCCTAGTAGGGTAGCTCATACATAAGTACTTATCTCTATATACATTCATAAGCAAGGACAAATCTTCTTTTAAGCACCTGACTCTGTGCAAAAAAGCCGATCAGATTTCCAACACACCCAATTTCACTCCCTATACCTATAGTCAGAAAATATATATTTTTTGACCTACAACAGTGCCGTTTTAGATATAGCGGTGGGAGGGCGCAGTGGTTACCTTAGGGTAAACATGTATATACCAAAAGGCCACCGCCGTGGACTTCACACGTGATATCTCCTGAAAAACATGTTACCCCGATATCAACCGCCGCTGCCCGACGCTATTTACCCTTGTCTCAGATTAGCACTTTACCAGACCTTGCATAACCTCGGGTGTGCCCTTTCACTGTCTCAGCTAAGTAGGGTTGAGTGCCAATCGTGACACCCGGCAACGATGCTGATCCCTTGCACGCCATATCCGGTCTAGATCTACCTACAGTCACATAGAGAATAGGCTACATAGGTAAATAGATAAATAGTTACACCTGGACATTCGAGGAAATATATATAGTGGAAAGAGACGATAATGGGAATACTTGCTTCCTTATTCAGTCATCAAGAAATTAGGTAAATAAAAGGGTAATTCTTTACATTACCACAAAAGCAGGATGTACCCCCAAAACTCTATCTACCGGTACAACATGGCAGTTGCCATGTGTGCCGCAAACCTCTAGATCGTATCAAATGCCCTAGTGGTCGATAAATTATCCCAAAAATTGGGGCACTGAAGTTATTGCCATACCTGTCATAGCTTTAGCTTATGTATTGTGAGAGTATCTACCGGTACATATGTCTATAGATATACTCCTATATAAGTATAGACTCGTATACCTAAATGCTTAGGTATAGGTTGCGCTTACCACTCTGGGTTCTTATGATATGAGGCTATGATGGACGTATCCAAGAGGGATGTATCAGGGTATCAGTATGATTCCTTGAAAAGGTATACATACTCCAAAACAATACCAAAAAAGTATCCACTGATCCATGATGGAATTCTGGAAACGTATTGGATAGACCCCCATGCTTTTGAACATCAAAAACATCGTCAATTCCTTGTGCAGTATATATGGGATCTATAACGGTCAAATAAACAAGCTCCTCTTTCTTTCTCTTTTTGTTTTGGTTCCACTTGAGTGCCGCATTATTCGTCCACCTGGTATTGGTTTGTTTTCTACCTTTCCTTTTCTTCCTCTCCACTCCTCCTCCACCGACGGTCGGTGGAACTTTCCTCTGGCTGAGCGTTGCGTTATGTTTCCTGCAGCCTGAATCCAGTGGGCTTCCGCTGGTTCATCAACTGGGGCCGCATATGAGTACGAGTATATAAGATAAAATAAATTCAAATAAACAAGCTCTCTATCAATACAAGCAGTGCTCTCATCTCATAAACCTCATAATCGTACAGCCCCGTGGCTTGCAGTCCCTCATGGGTCCACATAAAATGTTCGAACTTGTTATCGATACAAAGTTGACGAGCACATGGGCAATTCTTGCAGTCCATGCCGAGGTCGGAAACTTACACCTCAAGCTTTAAAGTCGATATAGGTGGGGTACATCTTCGCGCATCGGATTCTGTCTTGCCCTTCGTTGTAGAGAACAATATCTATACAGCATACTATCACGGGTATCTGTAAATTAGTTATCTAGCAGAACGTACAATGCATCTTGACACTGATATTTTGGTATCTAAGTGACCAAACCTTAGCTTCATTGTCAATTTACCAGGGAGTAACTTGAGCTATCCCAAATTATAAGGCTATTGGCTACCACCTCGAAATCATACGACTCGCTAGAATCTGTCCATTAGATCCGCATAGATGGCTATGTTGGAGTATTGCTTTTCCGGTCACCTGTACATCTGCATTTTGATATCTGCAACGTGGCTTCCTTTCAAGTTGGCATTCCGCTTAACACGTGGCAGATATATCTGACTGGGAAATAGAACTTAGACTTAGACAGTTCACAAGGAAGGAAATTTACTCGATGATTTATCCGGCACAGCTACACATCCACTTTTCCAAACCCGGGTTTGCTCAAGATAAGCGGAGCGGCGCAGGATGGCGTCTTCGGCATAGAAGTGTCGAAGCTGTTCTACGTGGACGTCATCAGTCTTGCGGTGTAATCTTAATCCTATGGTTGAGTCTGTATTTGAGCATATTGCTTCCCACCACAGGACAGATGATATTTTAATACAGCACACCCGGCTCTCTTAAGATATATATCACATAGCACTGTACATAATAATACATATCCTTCAAGGTCATAGAAGATATATCCCCATGAGCTTCATTCCTCCCTGGTGAATAGCACCCGGCTGGGAATATAAAAATATGTCCAGAATTGGCTGGCCAACCACCTCCACCGGGAGTTTGGCAGCTGCAGATAGCATGTAGGTAAAATTTTGTTAGCTATTCCGACAACCAGTTGTGCTTTAGAGAATGGTGACAATGAGATGTGGTGACGTCTCTTCTGTGACTTGGCAACTGCTTACTTGCCAACCGTAGGCCTTTTGTGATTCATCTCCCATATGATCAAAATCAAATATGCAGCTGCAAGAAGCAAAAGTCTGATTCAATCAGGGTTTTTGTTGTGGATGTAATTTAATTGGATGCAGATACCCCACTTTGTCGAGGCTCCTCTACATGAACAGTAGGTACATCCATGAAGAAAGTTTCAACAATTTTTCTCCAACAAAACTAGCAATTCTCCTCACTTCGATTTTCTTGGGGGGGCAAATCATTACTCGAATTCAGGCTATCTAGCCAATCTGTTAACAGCGATACAGTATGGCAATGGTAGGGTTATGGTACAGCTATCCAATCAAGCTTAAGACTAGTCTGGTTGCAGCTTACACTAAGACTGTCGACTCATCGGCTTACGACACAAAAACCAGACTCGGCGCTGGGCTCCACAACCCAGACCAGCGCAAACTTTTCACCACCCAACAGCGAGTCTATCGCATCGCACCCTCTATTTTACTCCAACAGGTTATGAGCCCGGTTTTGGAGTTAAAAAGGTGAGCAAACTCCAGAAGCCTGAAGATTTGTGTCTAATCCATCATGCGGGTGAAAGAGGTAGAAAGCATGCAATCCTTCGAAACCTTACAATGATTTCCGTTCACAATTCTTTGGCTGGCTGTGTGATCGTCTATTCTAGGCTGGCGAAGATTGTGAACGAGGTGTGTGGTGGCCTGGAGGAGAGCAGGAGTGATTGCGGATCGAGTGGGGCTGTGGGAGCAGTCTTGGGCATTATCGAGGATCTACTGCGGCAAAAGCTGAGTTTGAATCTGATGTTAACTATCATCCTCTGGTAAGTAATACATTCTAGCAGTTCCAGAATTTCTTGCATCTCCTCATCCGTGACCATTAATCAATCCCCAAGATGAGTAATTGGGGGATTTTGAACCGAAAAAGCATCAGAGCGTGCTGCTGACCTTTTATATGTAGCCCCAATCCTACCGAGGCTTCTGAAATTCGGACAAGACTATGCGTGAAATTTTGCAACCGAGCCACGCGCATCAGTCTTGCTCCGAGATTTAATCAGTCGTCAAGAGGAGCTGGCTCGAGCTCTGGGCGGGATGTTTCGATCGAACGCAGTGTCGTGACAACTCCGACAATGCCTCCATTATGTCCGGGTGGAGTACCTTCCCTCTTCGATTGGGACGGCCTGCTCTGTGGAGGATCTCAAGGCATCAAGAGCATATAAGCGGCTCAGGCATTTTGGTCTAGGGATTGATTCATACACCGAATCGGTTTTCTCATCTGACAGCGGCTGCAGTGCTGGAAATTGGTCAATGCTATCCGATATGGCATCGGGGCTGCAGTTGGTCAATGCTTTCCGATATGACATCAGGGGATCTTTCAGGCAGCAGATGGTCAATGCTATCTGATATG
>Ga0307511_10000295_pt1 | contig 52686 bp, 51 predicted proteins | sample 13_EM_MG_FD_200266 | JGI IMG/M metagenome (GOLD analysis project Ga0307511, IMG submission 200266) | Populus trichocarpa ectomycorrhiza microbial communities from riparian zone in the Pacific Northwest, United States - 13_EM | ecosystem: Host-associated > Plants > Roots > Unclassified | place... | reverse complement strand
CCGCTCTCCGGCCAGGCGCTCAAGGTTCTCGAGACGATGCGGTCGTTGAGCGGCACTCGCGAACTGGTGTTCCCGAGCCCCTATTACCCGAACAAGCCGCTGAGCGAAAACACGTTGAACTCTGCGCTCGCGCGCATGGGCTACAAGGGCATCGCGACGGCGCACGGCTTCCGTGCCCTGTTCTCGACGGTGGCGAACGAAAGCGGGTGGGACGCGGATGTGATCGAGCGCCAGCTCGCGCACATCGAGCGCAACGCAGTACGGGCCACGTACCACCGCGCGGCTTATATCCCGGAGCGGACCAAGCTGATGCAGTGGTGGGCGGATTTCATTGACGGCCAGCGCGGCGGAAAAGTGGTGGCCGGAAAATTCGGGAGGGCCCGTTGAACGGAGTTTGACCGCTGCCGGGCGGTTCCCGGCGAAGACGGCAGCAAGGGCGTTGGCGCGCCCAAGCTGCCTGACCATCACATCCAAACCTATGGAGTTTGAACATGTCAGCTGCGAACAATACTACCGCAGGGCACGATGCTGCCCAATCGGCCACACGGCCTAGCCCAGACGGCGAGGCGAGGGCGTTTTCCGATGATCGGGTTTTCGTGGTCAGTCCCGACGACAAACGCTTGGGCATGGCCAACTGGCCGGCGACCGGTGGCATCGAGCAAATCGAGGACGGCCCCACCTATATGGTGATCGGGCGAGAAACGAGCGACGAAAAATGCGCGCGCCTGGCCAAGCGCTATAACCTTTCCACCGCTGACCTCATTGCCTTCCGGGAGGCGCAATGAGCAAAGATACTTTCCTAGGCGACGAGTCCAGTCGGGAGAAGATTGCGCTAGCCGCGACGTGGGAATTGGCGGTCCTGCTCAACGAGATCGTCGTAAAAACTGCCGGTGATTTCGATCAAAGCGTTGTATGGACCTTGGCCAAGCGCGCATCGAAGTTAAACAACGCGATGATGGTCTTGTTGGACGAGGAGGATGGTAGCTCGATTAAGGACCTTGCGGATGTTGTGGCGGGGAGGAATCAGTAATGACGACTCCCCGTAAAAAGCGAGCAACCGCGCAAGCCACTGTCGCCACCGTCAAGTCCGGATCGAGAGAGATTAAAACTCCCGGGCCGACATCAGCGGTCGCTCCGAAATGGATGGCCGTGGACCTCGACAACTCGTTCGTTGCAATGACAACGTACCGATCCCTGCAGACGGCGGAGAAGGAGATTCACAAGGCGCATATCGGCCTATGCATAGGGCATGCTGCTAGCAATCGTATCGAGCGCGCCAAGGACGATCTTGATCGGGCGGAAATAGGCTTGCACTATTGTGTCCATGAGCTCTTGGTCAGGCGCCCTCTCAATATTCCGGACTGGGTATCGCGCGTATCGGCGTGCGAAGGGCTCGTGAGAATGGCGATGTTCGAACTCAGCGATCGCCTCGACTATGGGGACCACGTTGAGACGGTGTACGACATACTTGAGAAGGCGCGCAAGGCCATGCGCACCTATCTCACCGCCTTTATTGATTTCGCTAGCGTGAAATTCAATAACGAGTTCAGTGATCACGACAGCTGCAACGACTGGAGTTCATTCGCAGCCACGTACATCGAACGCCACCCGAGAAAATAGGTGGCTCAATGTCCGCTTCGGCCGGCGTCCCCATGCGTGGCCGAAGGTGGCCTCTGATAGGAGGTGGGTATGACTGAAGTCGAATCCTTGCGCGACGAGATTCAGGCCTTGACGGCAGCAGTGCATGAAATTCTGGGTACACGTCTATCACGCACGCAGGTGTGCGATCGGCTTCATATCTGCGACAAGACGCTTCGGACGTACGTGAGGACCCGCGGGTTTCCGAAGGATGTTGCCGGGTCTTGGCGTCTTGTCGACGTGGTCGAATGGGAGCGAGAAGTTGCTGCTTTCAAAAAATGAGGCTAGCGTTTCGCTTTCGAGGGTGCCGGCTTTGGTGGGCCTAAAATCCCATGCTTGGCGGCCGTGGCCTCTTCGACGGCGTCGGCAACGATGCGCCTGGCGATGATATCGATCAGGCCGTCGAGGCCGCGCTGGCGCCTGGCCGCGGTTTCGTCTGGGGTGGCCGGGCTATCTTCCATGGCAAGGCTCCACGAGGACTATTCTCACGATCGGTGGTCGATGATGGCAGGAACTGGCGGGCTTTGCCTCACGCGCGACAACGGACGTGGCGACCTCGGCAATACCGCGCCAGACGCATTCAAGTGGGCGGGAGCCGCGCTGCCGGGCCCCTACTTCAAGGGGCATGGGCTCATCCAGATCACCGGGTTCGAGAACCACTCGCTTTGCGGAGCCGCGCTCTACCCGGCCGATCCGACCATCTTCTTGCGCAACCCGAAAGCCTTGTGCCGACCGCGCGATGCCGCGCGGTCGGCCGGTTGGTTCTGGAAGGAGCACGACCTGAACCGCTGGGCGGATGCCGGCGACTTCGACGGGGTTAGCGACCTGATCAACCGCGGCCACTAGACGGCGGCCATCGGCGACTCGAACGGCTACGCAGACCGCGTGCTGCTGCACAACAAGGCGAAGGCGGCGCTCAATGCTTGATATCGGCCTGATCACCAAAGCCCTCATCGCGCTGGCGATCGTCGGCATCCTCGCCGCCCTGGGCTACCACCTTGAGCAGGTCGGCGAGACCCGCATGGAGGCGGTCTACCTGCGCCGCGACCGCGACCGCGCCGCCCAGGCCGTGGCCGAGACAGCGGCACGCGCGGCGCAGACCCGCAAGGCCGAGGCCGACCACGGCGCCGCGATGAGCGTGGTCGTGGGCAACTACATCGCAACTCTCAACGAAAACCAGAGGCTCAAGGATGAACAGAAACCTGCTGTGGATCCTGCTTTTGCTCGCGGCCTGTACTACAACGCCCGCGGTGGCGCCGGGGGTGCCGCAGATGTGCCCCGGGCTGACGCCGGCACCGGCGGAGGCAATGAAGCCGGAACCGGTGGAACCAGACGTCTTGACTACGTTGCTCAATTTCTTCGGTCTGAGGCCGAGCGCGCCAGCGACGCCGTCAAGCGCCGCGACGCCAAAATAACTTGGCTCCAGGATCTGCTGCGCACCGCTGAAAAGACCTGCCCGCCGCCGAAGTGAGTTCCGCGCGCGACCCGGAACAAGGAGGCGCCGGGCGCACGGGCGGCTCGCCCGGACCATACTGGTGCTGGGTGTCAAGGGTGACTCCGAGGGTATTCCATTCGTCGGCGTGTCGGGCATGCCGCGCGGTGCCTTGCGGCCCGTAATAAAATCGAGTACGCGGCTGATCGTTACGCTTCTCTTCGCCATTTAGGACTTTCAGGTAGGAAGCGCAACGACGGCAACTACAGGGAGCAGTCAATGATCATCGAACGCAATGCCATCGCGCGCTACCTTCAGCAAGGTGCAGTTGGAGTCGGTGAAACCCATAATCAACCGGCCTCGGTGCACGCGATCATTAAGTGCATACTGAAACACCCGGGTTCCGTTCGCCAAATCTTCATCGAACTCTGGCCTGCCCATTCTCAAAGTACGATCGACAGTACGCGTCAAAAATACTTGATGACCGATGGAGACCCTGAAGAGAAGGCGACTGAGGCATTTGAATGCATCCGAACGGTACTTCACGGTCAAGGCTGCAAAAGCTGGAAGACCTTCGCAATGCTAATCGTGGTCGCCATCGTGAACGATATACCCGTGACCTGTGCGGAAGCCTCTACCGCATTTTTGACATTAGCAGCAAAGCTAGAAATGGGGGTTTCCAGGCGCAACATCGCCACACTCGAACTAATAAAGGGCAAGTTGGGGGTGGGAAAGTGGAACGACCAAGGTGCTATAGGTTCGATATTGCTTTTTGGCAGCGATCATTTCTCATTGCGAGGCGGAAACTTCGTCTCCCTCGAAGAAGGCTTTGGGAATATGCCTTGGTACAACGCGAGCGGCCGCCGTGTCGAGGCTGACCCTGATGTGGGATCTCGGTTCTTAAGCGGAGAAAAGGAAGACGAGGAGGGGGGCGGCGCAGGCCCCAGTGATGGCACAGGAGCAAGGGGAGGTGTTCGTACTTGGGCTCAGGTGAAGGCTACCACCGGATTTCGGAGCACCGGTTGACCCAGATCTGCTCGTTCTAGAGGAAAAGGTGCAGGCGGCGCGCTGCCCGAAAAGCCGGTCAACCAGTACGGGCACCTGCCGCCTGAGAAGCGGGCCTCGGATACCGCGATTCAGGCGCTCAAGAGCGATCGCGCGGCGTGGGAACGGTACGGTACGGACCTGGCGGCGAAGACGGCCGGATGCTGGGAATAGGCGTCAGCGGGGCAGTTTGGCCCGCCCCCTTCTTCGCCAAAAACTTATCCCAATCATCCGGATGCACCGGCTCGAACCGCACAAGCCAGCGCTGCATTTCATAGGCGCCATGAAGGCGCGCGCTCTCCTGGCGTTGCGCCGAGTATTTCGACCCGCAGGAATTCGGCTCTGAAAATTTGTACAGCGCCGGGCGATTCGGTAGAATAAATCCACCAAAATTTCAACAACGGAGTGAGCATGAGGGGAGTTATCGCATCGGTGGCGATCGGTTTGGCGCTTGCGGGCTGTGCACACACGGATACAGTTATGATGAGCGAGAGCAAGCTCGAAGGCCCAAAGGAAATTGCCCTCTCTGCCCGCAGTTCGGCATGGCTGCCGGAGATCGAAAAGCGCATTCGTCAAAAGGGCTTCAAGGTATTTCGCACTGCCAGTCAGCGCAGCGTGCGCGAGCAGGTAAGCCCAACGCGCTCTGAGGAATACAAGGAAGCTGCGGCGCGGTACATCCTAGTAATCGACGGTCAGCCAAACCTGGACCCAATGCGCAGATGCTTCGGTGGCGGTTGGTACTTTTTCAATCTCACTGCCGAGTTGATCGACGCGAGAACCAATGAATCTGTCATGACCGTTTCCGGCGCAGGCTATTCGGAGGGCTGTCCTCCCGCTTCCAGCAGCCTGTACCAAAACATCGCCGATTCGCTGGACAAAGCTTGGAAGTAGGGAGCCGATTGCTTACGGCGCCGCGATTCTCTTTGGAATATTCCCGATGTGCGGACGCTATGTCTCTCCAGACGAAGCCGCGGCGGAGCGCTACTGGCCAGCGGCATGGAAAACTTTGTCGGCGTCCTTGGGACCGTCCTAGGGTTGGACAGGCCCAGTGACCTCAATTGATCTGGCGATCGTCACGCGCAATGCGTGCTCAGTCGCCGTCAGCCACTACCAGTTGAGCCCGGCGGTGGAGTGGGCTTGGCTTTTTTGCGAGAGTCCGGCGTTTCAGTTGGAAAGCTGAATGATGCAGGCGTACCGGTAGTAGAAGTAGTGGTACCAGTGGAAGTAGCGGCGGTTGATGAGGAACTACCCGTTTTTGTATCGAAGTAGATGGGTAGATGGTCGCTGAGAATTTCTCGATGTCTTGTCCAGGGGGCATAGACTTCATCACCTAAGTTCGGCTTCTCATTGGCCGGCACGATTCTCCCGAACTGGCCCATGGGAAATCCCGTTCGATAGTGAATTTGGTCCAAAGGCGAATGGTTTTCTCCGCCCTTAAACCCACTGGTGCCACCCAGGGGGCATCTTTGAAAATGGCTTGGGCCTGATGTACTCAGCTTCCTTCGACGCCCACCGCTTTCAGAGTCGCCATCAACTGGAACGCCTCCGTAGACGTTCAAATCTCCCATCCACACGTCCACCGACATGCCTTTAAGAATCATCGCATTGAGGATTCTTCGAACTTTTCCGCAATAACCAGATGCCTCCGAGGCTACGCCAGATCCATAGGGTGCGTGGCAAGTCGCCACGACGATACGTTCATCACCACTGGCTCCTCCCTTAATGATGGTAAGGATGGCAAGCTGACGCTCCAGTGATAAACGTTCCGGCTCATACTCGGAGATCGCCTTGGGGACTACCAGGACACCTGCCGAACTGGCATACATGACATCACCTTGAGCGTCGTGGTCCGGAAGCAACCCGAGGGTATATGGCGTGTCCTCGTAACCACGGCTATCTGTTTTCTGCATCCGAACGAATTTGCCGGCGCGTTCCTTCAGGCGACCGCTGGGCTCCAACAGAATAAGCACGTCAGGATGCCAAGCCATCAGAAGCACCCCGAGTCTTAATTCGTCTATATGCCCGTTCATGTTCCAGCAAATAATCCGCATAGTTATCTCCCCTTGCGCTGTGCCTAAAACTATTCGAAGCGCCTATGTTGTTGGGATGCTCGTCTCAGCGCCGTGATACCAGCACGCTAACGCAATAGCATTTTGACGTGTGATCTATTTCGGCGCTGGAGTTCGGAAAACTATCGCAAAGGCCGCTGCTTGCAGTAAAGCTACTTTACAGATCGGGGGCCACGTTTGATGCCACGATCGTTGCGCGGCTTTCTCTGTCCCTGCGGGCGCCGACGCATGACATCCGCCACCATATAGTCGAGCACCTCCGCTTGGCTCGACAGGCCGGTAACTTCCTTTAGATACGTCAGCGCATCACGCGTCTTCTCAAGGATCGCCATGTTGATGAAGACACGCTTTGGAACGCGGCCGGGAGGCCGCTGCTTGGTACGAGGCATTGGTTCTCTTGGGCTGAAAATCTGAAGGCGGCATCTTGCCACATAAAGGTGCTCGTCTTAGGCGCTTCGGCAATCGCAAAAGGGCCGGTACCGCCAAGCGACGCTTAGACCTTGCCGCGAGATTTTCGCAGTTCCCGTTCCACAATCTCGCTCAACAGAAACTTGCCGGCGACCTCCCCGGGAAAGCCACGAGTGTGGATATAGCTGCGCAATGCTCTGGGAGGCTTTACGGCTGCAGGCGACTATTACTTGTTGATCGCCTCCCAGTTCGGTTCAACGGGTCTCGCGGCTTTGCGCTCCTGTCGAAGGCCTAGAGCCCATTCCACCGCGGCGCGGAGCACCACGATGCTGCCATCCGCTCGGCGCTTGTGATCGATGCCCAAATGGTTGAGTTCCGTCGCCTGGGCATTCCGCCGCTTTTTTCCGGTGAGCTGCTGGAGTTCTTCGTCAGAGAGAAACATTGCGCTATCCTTTAGGGCGACGCCATGCTTTTGGAAGGACGAGTTCGTCACGCTGGCGGGTTGGCCGTTCCTCCAGATGCAACCTTGGCTCGCGCACGGGCTGTGCTGGCCAAGGGCCACCCATCACGATATCCCAGTTGGCGCGGGCAACGAGCGGCCGGCCGTTGGGCTTGGTACGCACCACCAAGCCGAGGCCTTTGAGAAATCGAAGTTGCGCGCTTGACTGCTTGAGCCCGGCGCATATCCTGTCGATCTCCTCGTCCAATAGGTCTGCAGAGCTTGCGGTCATTTTCTCTGCTCCCGCCCGCTCGCCCATGCCTCGTACGCATCGAGGTCGACGAGCATGTGGCCGTCTGGTGCCTTGACGTAGTGATTTCCCTGGCGCCAAACCCCAGCCGCAATTTTCGCGCGGACTGCCTTATCGGTGTAGCCGGTCATCGCGGCAAATAGAGGGATCATGACGTAGCGCGATGCAACCGTTGGGGTGACCGGGCGCCGCGGACGTCCAGCTTTTGCTGGCGGTACTGGAGGATCCTTCCAGGCGTCGCTGCCGGTGATGCTAGACCAGAGCGCCTTTCGCTCACCTGGCGTGAACTGGTCGACGATCCTATCCGCCAGGAACGCGAGAAGGGCTTCCATCCCCGGGCGAAGTGTTTCGTCAGCCTTCATTTGGCTACCTTTCGTCGTTGGTTTCTGGGTGTCGGCCTGACCTTTATGCCTTGGCTGGCAAAGTAGGCGAGAAGGTCGGCGGATGGATTTGGAGAGCTGGTCTTGAACGATGAAATGCTGAGAGTCTGCATGACGCGTGGCACGCGGCGACATCCGCCTTCGTACTCCTCTACGTCGGATTCAGCCCAGCGGACCGAGCCGCCGAACCGGTACTGCGGGATAGCGAGCGCGTAGACCGTGCGGAGTCCCAAGTTGAGACGCGCCGCCAGCTGAGCGGCCGTGAGATAGCTCATGTGATCCTCCCTGCCTAGAGTGAGCGGGAGAGGCCTCCCGCCCTTAAAGTCTAGCCTTGGACTTGATACCAGCCGCGGCCACGCATGCAGGAATTGAAGACGATGGCCGCTTGCATCAGGGGCGCGAAAGGCACGCTAAACGCCTGTGCCTGGCACTGGCCCTTATCCATTTCGAATTGCTGAGAACTTGCGCCAGGCTTTTCCCAGAGGGGCGCAGTAGCGCAAGCGGAAAGGAGAACTACGCAGAGGGCGAGAGTCTTTTTCATGGGTCACCTGGTTGGCTGATTTGGGGAAATCGGCAGACTCCAGGCGACCTTAGGCATGAAAAAAACTTGTCCCCCTGGTTTGGCTGCTCGGTCCCCAGCCTGCTCAGGGTGGGGGCACAAGTGGGGGCATTTAATTTTTTCGCAGCTAATATAAGCCGTATTATCAGGTGCTTAATTCATGATTGCGTGTGCCGCTCCGACTGCGGATTTCACGATCCTGCAGATTTCTTCGCGATGCCCCGCGCAAATGCGCAGCAAATTGCGGCTTAGCGCGCCGGGCCGGGTTCCTGCAGATTGGCCAGCATGCGGTGCAGCATCTCCAGCAGCAGGTCTTTCTCCTGCCTGGTAAAGCCGACCAGGGCATCGTCGCGGCGCCGGATCGCCATCGGCAGGATGCGCTGGTACACCTCCTTGCCGCGCGCGGTGATCAGCAGACAGGCCGTGCGCCCGTCCGGCGTGTTGCTGCTGCGCTTGACCAGCTTGTCGCTTTCGAGACGGTCGAGTAGGCGGCTCAGGGTGGAGTGCGGCACCACGGCGTAAGCCGACAGGTCGGCGATCGAGACGCCGTCGCCGCGCGCCAGCACCGCAAGCACGCGCCAGTGCTGAAAGCCCAGGCCCAGCTCATGCAGGTCTTCTTCAAGCAGACGGTTCTGGCGCCCGACCACCCGGTTCATCAGGTAGGGGATCGATTCGTCCAGGTTGTAGGTCTGTACGTCCTTGATGCGCACCATCGTTGATTTCACCTTTGGTTGACCACGGCCGGCGACGGCCGCACGCCTTAAAAGATTATACGGGCCGTCATTGCGCGGGAAGCTCCCCGGCAAGTCCGCCGCGACGCTTTGTGCTTGACAAGGAATTTGACGGATAGTAGATTGAAATATATGCAAATGCACATATTATTTTTCGCGGCGTATCCGGCTGCGAGCGGTCGTTTGGAGGCCGGGCCCTGCGCTGGTGCGCTGCCGGGCAGAGAGGTCTGCGGCTCGCGGCCGGGACGCAACGCCGGTGCCCGCGCATGAGCGCGCCGGCGGTTTCCGCGCTGATGCGCCCCGGCGTGGTGCACCGCGCGCTGTATCTGGACCCGGACCTGTTTTCCCTTGAGCAGGAGAAGATTTTCCACCGCGCCTGGATCTACCTTTGCCACGAAAGCGAGATCGCCCGGCCGGGTGACTACATGTTGTCCCAACTGGGGCTCGATGAAGTGATCGTGGCGCGCCAGGCCGACGGCGGGATTTCCGCCCTGCATAATCGCTGCCCGCACCGCGGAGCACGGGTGGTGGCGCAAGCGCACGGCAGCGCGCGCGGGTTTACCTGCCCGTATCACGCTTGGAGCTTTGGGCTGGGTGGAGCGCTCGATGGCGTGCCGCTGCGCGAGGGCTATGCAGGCGGCGCACCCTGCGGCGAGGCGGGTACGGGGATGGCGCGGGTGGCGCGGGTGGCAAGCTATCGCGGCTTTGTGTTCGGCTGTGCGGCGCCGCGGGGGCCGGACCTGCCCGAATTTCTCGGCGGCCTGGCCAGTGCGCTGGACAACATGGTCGACCGCGCGCCGGATGGCGCGCTGGAGCAGGCCGGCGGCCGGCTCTCGATGGAGTACCGCGGCAACTGGAAGATGTTCATGGAGAACGCGGTCGACCTGGTGCACCCGCAGTTCGTGCACGGCGGTTCGGTGGCGGCGGCGCGTGACACACGGGGCCAGGCCGCGGCCGAGGGAGCGGTCGGTCAGGCGACGCAGATGCTGCTGGCCAACGGCCTGCGTCTGAGCGAATGGGACAAGCTTGGGCTGCACGCCTTTCCGCACGGCCATGTCTACATGGACAGTTTCTACCGTGATGGCGTGATCGCCAGCCAGCGCGATGACGAGGCGTTCGAACGCTATCGCCGGCTGCTGGCGCGTTCACGCGGCGAGCAGCGCGCGCGCGAGATTCTCGCGGTGGACCGATTCAACAATCTGGTCTGGCCGACCTTGTCGGTGAATTCGCGCTTCCAGACCATTCGCGTGGTGCAGCCGCTGGCGGCCGACCGCACCGTGGTGCGCAGCTATTGCTTCCGCCTGGCCGGCGCGCCGCCGGAAATGTTCGAACTGAGCCTGCGCTTTCTCAACACCGCCAGTTCGCCGGCGTCACTGGTGGCCTCCGACGACCTGGAGATATTCGAGCGCTGCCAGCAGGGCTTGCGCGACTCTGCCTCCGACTGGATCGACATCAGCCGCGCGATGGGGGGCGACACGCCGGGCGAAGCCGGTTCGTTCTCGGCTGCCGGCACCAGCGAATTGCCGATCCGCAACCAGATGCGCGCCTGGCGCGCGTATATGGAGGCGGCATGAACGTGCGCGAACAGGGGATGGGCGGCGGCCAGGCTGTGCTGGCGCCGGAAATGCATTGCGAGTTGCGCGACTTCGTCTATCTCGAAGCGCGGTTGCTCGATGAAGGCCGTTTCGAAGACTGGGTCGAGCTGTTTCATGAAGACGGGGTCTACTGGGTGCCGGCCAGCCCCGGGCAGGCGTCTCCGGAGACCGCGCTTTCCCTGTTTCATGAGGCCCGGCCGCTGCTGGCATTGCGCGCGCGCCGGCTGGCGCACCCGCAGACGCATGTAAACACGCCGCCGGCGCGCACCCACCATCACCTGAGCAATATCGAAGGCGCCGACCTGGGCGGCGGCGCCTATGCGCTGCGCTGCATGCTGCTGATGGTGGAATGGCGCAACGGCACGCAGCGCCTCTTCAGCGCCTGCTGCAATTACCAATTGCGCCGCAGCCTCGCGGGCCTGCGTATCCTGAGCAAGCGCGTCGACCTGCTCGATTGCGACGCGCCGCAGCGCGCCCTCGTGATTCCCTTTTAGATCGTACTCGGCACCAGGCTTGATCAACTTATCCGGAGGCTTCATGAAATTTACCCGCAGACTCTCGGCCACCCTGGCCGCCGCCGGCCTGTGCCTGGCCGGCACGGCATTCGCGCAGGAGACCACCTTGCGCGCGGCTGTATTCGTGCCGACCAACACCTCGTTCGGCGAGATGTTCGGCCGCTTCGTGGCGCATGTAAATGCCGAAGGCAAGGGCCTGGTGCAGATCAACCTGGTCGGTGGCCCCTCGGCGATCCCCAGCTTCGAGCAAGGCAACGCGGTGCGTATCGGCGTGCTCGACATGGCAGCGGTACCGCCCTCGTTCTACGCCGGCAACATGCCGGAGGCCGACGCCACGATCCTCTCGCCGCTCACGCTGAAGGAACAGCGCCAGTCCGGCGCCTGGGACGCGCTCAACAAGATCACCAACCAGAAAATGAATGCCCATTACCTGGCTGCCTACGGCACCGGCATTCCCTTTCATATCTGGACCACCAAGCCGCCGCAGACCGCCAATTTCCAGGGCTGGAAGCTGCGCACCACGCCCAATTACACGGCCTTCTTCCAGGCGCTCGGCGCGGCGCCCATCAACATGCCGCCGGGTGAAGTCAAGACGGCGCTGGAGCGAGGCGTGGTTGACGGTTACGGCTGGCCGCTGATCGGCATCTTCGACCTCGGCTGGGGCGGCGATACCAAATACCGCGTCGACCCGGGTTTCTATAGCGTGGTGGTCAACGTGCTGGTGAACCAGGACAAGTGGAAGGCCTTGCGCGAGGACCAGCGCGCCTTTCTGACCCGCATGGGCGAATGGCTGGAAACCGAAAACACCCGCTGGGCGACGGAGAAGAACGCCAGCGAAACCAAGCGCCAGGCCGATGCCGGCATCAAGATCGTCAACCTCGGGCCCGACTACGCGAAGATGGCGTATAGCGCATACTGGACCGAGATGACCAAGCGCGCGCCCGAGGCGGTCGCCAGGCTGCGCCCGCTGCTCGAACGCAAGTAAGCAGACCCGCGATCCCATGGCCACCCAACCGGCAGCCGTTCAGGCATCCGCTACAGGGCTTGCGCGGGAAACCGCGCAAGCGCCTCTGGTGGGCCGCCCGCAGCCGCGCGCCAACGCACGCCGCTTCGTGGCCGGGCGGGGTCGCTATACCGATGATGTCAGGGTGCCGGGGCTGCTGCACGCGGCCTTCCTGCGCAGCCCGCTGGCGCATGCGCGCATCACTTCGATGGATCTGGCGGCGGCGCGTGCGCTGCCTGGGGTGGTGGCCGTGTACGACGGCGCCGCCATCGGCGAGACCTGTGCCACCTGGACTACCGGCCTTGCCACCTTGCCTGCCCATCGCTCGGCCGCGCAGCCGCCGCTGGCGGTGGAGCGCGCGCTGTGGCAGGGACAGCCGGTGGCGATGGTGGTGGCCGAGAGCCGCGCCGTGGCAGAGGATGCGGTGGCGTTGATCGAAGTCGAGTGGGATGAGCTGCAGGTGGCTGCCGATGCCGCGCAGGCGCTGGCACCTGATGCTGCCGCGATCCACGCTGAATTGGAAAGCAACCTCGCCTACCTGCACAAGATCGATGCCGGCGCGGTGGAGCAGGGCTACGCGCAGGCGCACAGGGTGGTGCGCCGCACCCTCAAATTCTCGCGGCACACCGGTGTGCCGCTGGAAGGGCGCGTGATCATCGCCGAGTTCGACCCGGGGATGCGCCAGATCACCGTGCATCAATCGACCCAGGTGCCGCACCAGATGCGCGCGCTGATCGCGCAACTGTTCGGCCTGACCGAAGTGGACGTGCGCGTGATCACCCCGGACGTGGGCGGCGGCTTTGGCGTCAAGCTGCACGTGTACGACGACGAGATGGCGACGGTGGCGGCGGCGGTCAAGCTGGGGCGCCCGGTCAAATTCGTGTGCGACCGGCTGGAGGCGTTCAGCAGCGACGTGCATGCGCGCGCCCACCTGGTGGAAGCGGCGATCGCGGTGGATGCGCAGGGGCTGGTGCTGGCTTTCGAGGCCGACGACCTGATGGAGGCGGGCGCCTATTCGGTGTACCCGCGCACCAGCGTGCTCGAAGGCGTGCAGGTGATCTCGATGCTCGGGGCGCCGTATCGCGCGGCGGGTTTGCGCGGCCGTCTGCGCGTGGCTTACCAAAACAAGGCCCCGATCGGCGCGTATCGCGGGGTTGGCCAGCCGGTGGCCTGCGCGATTACCGAATTGATGATGGACGCGGCCGCCATCGAGCTGGGCATCGACCCCGCCGAGATGCGCCGCCGCAACTACCGCGTCGCCGAGCAGCATGGCAGCGCCAGTGCCAACGGCCTCGATTTCGGTGCGTTGTCGCATCACGCCTGCATGGACGCTCTGCTGGAACTGATGCGCTACGACGAGCTGCGCGCGCAGCAAAAAGAGGCGCGCAAGCGGGGCCGCTACCTCGGCATCGGCCTGGCTGCGTTTGTCGAAATGACCGCGCCGGGCGCGGCGTTCTATGGCGCCTCCGGCGCGCCGGTTTCCTCGCACGATGGCTGCATGCTGCGTCTGGAACCGAGCGGTGAGATCACCTGCCTCAGCAGTTCCACCGACCAGGGGCAGGGCATCGACACCGCCCTGCAGCAACTGATCGGCGATACCCTGGGCCTGCCGATGCGCGCGGTGCGCATCATGCGTGGCGACACCTTGACCACGCCGATCGGCGGTGGTGCGTGGGCTTCGCGCGGCCTGGCGGTTGGCGGCGAGGCTGCATTGAAGGCGGCGGGCCAATTGCGCGAGCAGTTGCTCAAGGCAGCGGCCACGTTGCTGGAAGTGCCGGTTTCGGACCTGCAACTGGACACGACCGGCTTTCACGCCGGAGACAAGCGCCTCACGATGGCCGGCCTGGCGCGCAAGCTGCACTACCGCCAGCACGAATTGCCTAAGGGCCTGTCGATCGAGGCGGCCAGCACCGCCTACTCGCTGCCAGCCCATCCCTTTCTCGCTGCCAACGGCATCCAGGGCAGCCTGGTGGAAGTCGATGTGGACAGCGGCTTCATCCGCCTGCTCAAGCACTGGGTGGTGGAGGATTGTGGCCGCGTCATCAACCCGCTGCTGGCCGACGAGCAGTTGCGCGGCGGCGTGGTACAGGGGCTGGGCGCGGCGTTCTTCGAGGAATGCCGTTACGACGAACACGGCCAGTTGCTGACCGCGACGATGGCCGACTACATGGTGCCGATGGCCGGCGAAATGCCCGACATCGTGATTGGCCACGTGAACACGCCGGTGGCCGGTACCTTGCTGGGCGCCAAAGGCATCGGCGAGGCCGGCACCATCGGCGCGGGAGCGGCGGCAGCCAATGCAGTCAACGATGCGCTTGCGCCATTCGGCTGCGTGCTCAACGAACAACCTTATACGCCAGAGCGCGTGCTGCGCGCCCTCGGCAAGGTACGCGCGGCGCGATGAAGATCGTCGCCATCCGCGAGCGCAGCGTGCCGATCGGCAGCGCGATGCGCAATGCCTCGATCTCCTTCGGCGGCATGACCGCCTCGGCCCTGGCCATCATCACCGATCGCGTGATCGATGGCGCACCGGTGATCGGCTATGCGTTCGACTCGATCGGCCGCTACGCCAAGGGTGGCCTGCTGCGCGAACGCTTCATGCCACGCCTGCTCGATGCGCCGGCGGACAGCCTGCTCGATGCGGAAGGCCTGCCTGATCCGGAAGCCTGCTGGAATTGCATGATGCGCGACGAAAAGGACGGCGGCCATGGCGAGCGTTCCGGCGCCGTCGGCCTGCTCGATGCCGCGCTCTGGGACCTGCGCGCCAAGTTGCGCGGCGAGCCGTTGTGGCGCACCCTGGCACGTGAGTCCGGCTACACCGGAACGCAACCGGTGATTGCTACCTACGGCTCCTGCGGACACTTCCAGCCTGGCGCGGATACGCAGGCGCTGCGCGACGAACTGCGCGCGGCGCTGGACCTGGGCTACCGCACCGTCAAGATCAAGGTGGATGGCCGCGACCTTGCCGTCGATGCACCGCGCATTGAGGCGGCGCTTGCCGAGGTGGGACAGGGCAGCCTCCTCGCCATCGATGCGAACGGCCATGCCGACGCAGAAGCGCGTGGCTGGCTCAAGGCCATCAGCGCCTATGGCCTGGCCTGGATCGAGGAGCCGGTGGGGCCGCTGGACTACGCTGGGCTGGCGCGTTTCGCGCAAGTCTATCCGGGCGTGATCGCCACCGGGGAAAACCTGTTCTCGGCCGCCGATGCGCGCAACCTGCTGCTCTACGGCGGCCTGCGTGCCGGCCACGACCGCATTCAGGTCGACACGTTGCTCTCCTACGGCCTGCCCGAGTACCGGCGCATGCTCGATATGTATCTGCAGAAGGGCTGGACTCGCGCCACTTTCTGGCCGCATGCCGGGCACCTGTTTGCCGCGCATGTGGTGGCCGGCTTTGGACTGGGCAGCCACGAAGCCGCGCCCGATGCCATGCGTCTGTACGGCGGCTTCTGGGACGGCACGCGGATCGAGGACGGGCAGCTGCGCATTCCCGATATTCCGGGCGTCGGCTACGAGGCCAAGCAGAACCTGTACGCGGTGCTCCGGGAGCTTGCGCAATGAGTCCTCGCTCCACACGCGATTTCACATTCATTCGCCGGGCTTTGAGCCCGATCCTTGCTTAAGCCTGTTGGCACTCTTGATGGAGAACGGCATGACCACCCCCAAACTGCGCCACATCGCGATCTCGGTTCCCGACATCGAAAAGTCCGCCCAATTCTATGAGCAGACATTTGGCCTGAAGCGCGTCAATTTCGCCGCCACGCCCTACGGCGATGGCCTGTCCCTCTCGGACGGCGTGATCAACCTGACCCTGCTGCATTTCCATACCGATGATGCCGCGGGAGACGAGCGTGGCAAGGATTTCGTCGGCATCCACCACATGGGCTTCGTGGTCGAAGACCTGGAAGGCGTGAGCAAGAAGATCGAGGAGAACGGTGGCCGCTTCCACCGAGAACTCAAGGGAGGCAACGGCGTCGACTTCGAGCGCAAGTTCAAGGACCCCGACGGCGTGGTGTTCGACATCTCGCACAAGAGCTGGGTCGGCATCCAGTCCTGAATTTTTCCTCGCCAGTCGCATGAAACCCGCTCCCTTCGCCTACGCCCGCGCCAACGCCTTGACCGAGGTGTTCGACTGCATGGACGCCCATGGAGACGGCGTGCGCCTGCTGGCGGGCGGGCAGAGTCTGCTCGCGACGCTGGCGTTGCGCCTGTCGGAGCCGGTGCTGCTGCTCGATCTCAATCACTTGCCCGGTACGCGCTTCATCGAGCGGCGCGGCGACGTGATCGCGATCGGCGCGCTGACGCGCTATTGCCAGCTGGAAACCGATCCCCTGATTGCGCAGCATGCGCCGCTGCTGGCGCAGGCGCTGCCGCACATCGCCCATCCGGCGATCCGCAATCGCGGCACCATCGGCGGCAGCATCGCCTTCGCCGACCCGGCGGCGGAGATGCCGGCCTGCATGGTGGCGCTCGCTGCCACGTTGGTGGTGGCGGGACGCGGCGGCGAGCGGCACATCGCGGCGGAGGATTTCTTTCTCGACATGTACACCACCGCGCTGGCGCCGGGGGAATTGCTGGTGCGCGTGGAAATACCGGTGGCTGCCGCGCAGGAACGCGCCCGGTTGAATGAATTCGCGCGCCGCCACGGCGACTACGCCATCGTCGGCCTGGCCGCGCATGGCGTGAAAAAGGCGGGCGGCTTCGCCAGCCTGCGCCTGGTCTACTTCGGCTGCGGCTCGCGTCCGGTGCGCGCGTCGAATGCGGAAGCACTGGCCCTGCAAGGCACGCCCGATTTCGATTCCCTGCGCGCGGCGATGGAAACCGACCTGGATCCGCAATCCGACCTGCAGGCGGCGCCGGACACCCGCCGCCATCTGGCGGCTGTTCTCGCGCAACGCACCCTGGCCGTTCTCGCTGCCTGAACCCTCATGCCGCAAGCCATCCTTCATCCCCTCCAGCAGCACGTCAGCGTGACCATGCAGGTCAACGGCCAGACCATCACCCGCACGGTCGAAGCCCGCATGCACCTGGCCGATTTCCTGCGTGACGTGCTCGGCCTGACCGGCAGCCACGTCGGCTGCGAGCACGGCGTGTGTGGCGCCTGCACCTTACGCATCGACGGCGCCATCATGCGCGGCTGCCTGGTGCTGGCCGCGCAACTGGACGGCGCCTCGGTCGAGACCATTGAAGGGCTGACGACCGGTGGCGAGTTCGCCGACCTGCAGGAGGCTTTTGTCGCCCGCAACGCCCTGCAGTGCGGCTTCTGCACACCCGGCATGGTGATGTGCGCCTCCGAACTGCTGACGCGCCAGCCGAATGCCGGCCGCGAGCAGATCCGCGAGTTCATCTCCGGCAACTACTGCCGCTGCACCGGCTACGAAGCCATCGTCGACGCCATCGAAACCACCGCCGCCGCGCGTTCGCGCGACGGCGCCCCGCGCAAGTCCGCCTGACCGCCTGAGGATTCGCATGATCAACCGTTTGTCCGAGGGCTTCGGCAGGCTGAGCTTTGCGCTCATGCTGCTGGGCTGCGCTTTCTTGCTTGCCTTGCTGCTGGTGATCTGCGGCGACGTGTTCACCCGCAACGTGTTCGGCACCGGCCTCAAATGGGGCAACGAGGTGTCCGAATACCTGCTCTACCTGATGACGCTGTGCGCCGCGCCCTGGCTGCTGCGCCGCGGCCAGCATATCCGCGTCGACATCCTGCTGCGCGCGCTGCCTGGGCAACTGGCCTGGCTGCTTGAATGGGTGGTGGACCTCATCGGCGTCGCCAGTTCGCTGGTGCTGGTGTACTACGGCGGCGCCACCGTGATGGACGCGGTGCGCAACCACGCCACCACCATGAAGACCCTGGTGATGCCGGAATGGTGGCTGCTCTGGCCGTTTCCGGCGGTGTTCCTGATGCTGGCGATCGAGTTCGCCTTTCGCATGGCGCGCCTGGTCGATGCGCCGCGCGCTCCGCGCGACGAAGCGGTGTCGGCGGCATGATGGGGTGGCAACTTAGCGCGATGCTGTTGCTGGGCGGCTCCACGGTGCTGCTGTTCCTCGGCCTGCCGGTGGCTTATTCCTTCCTCGTCATCAACATTGCCGGCGCGGTGCTCTACCTGGGCGGCGAGCCCGGCATGGTGCAATTGGCGCGCAACAGCATCGGCTCTCTGCAAAGCTTCGCGCTGACCCCGCTGCCGCTGTTTGTGCTGATGGGGGAGATCCTGTTCCACACCGGGCTGGCGGTGAAGGTGATCGATGGCATCGAGCGGTTGATCCATGGTGTGCCGGGGCGGCTCTCGGTGGTCGCCGTGGTCGCGGGCACAGTGTTCTCCGCCATCTCCGGCTCGACCATCGCCACCACCGCGATGCTGGGCAGCCTGATGCTGCCTCTCATGCTCAAGCGCGGCTACCACCCGACCATTGCCGCCGGCCCGATCATGGCGATCGGCGCGGTGGACATGCTGATCCCGCCCTCGGCACTTACCGTACTGCTCGGCAGCCTGTCCGGCATCTCGATCTCCAAGCTGCTGGTCGGCGGCGTGGTGCCGGGGCTGGTGCTCAGCGTGGTGTTCGTGGGCTACATCATCCTGCGCTGCAAGCTCGACCCGACTCTCGCCCCGCGCGAGGAGAACGAGGTCAAACTCAAGGGCTGGGCAAAGTATTCGCCCTTCGTGCTCTACGTGCTGCCGATGTTGTCGATCTTCGGCGCGGCAGTGGGCGCCATGTCGGCCGGCATCGCCACGCCGACCGAGTCCGCCGCTTTGGGTGCGATGGCGACCATCATCATCGCGCTGGCCTACCGCATGCTCTCGGTGAAGGCGCTGGTGCAGTCCCTCCAAGGCACGCTCACCATCTCGGCGATGCTGATGTTCATCATCCTGGGCGCGACCACCTTCTCGCAGATACTGAGCTTTTCCGGTGCCACCAACGGCCTGGTGGAACTGGTCACCGGCCGCAACCTGGCGCCAAGCGTGGTGATCGCCAGCATGATGTTGCTGCTGATTTTTCTCGGCCTGTTCGTCGACCAGGTCAGCATGATGATGATCACCCTGCCGATCTTCATGCCGATCGTGCAGAACCTGGGCGTCGACCCGGTCTGGTTCGGGGTGCTGTTCCTGATCTGCATGCAGCTGGGCCTGCTGCTGCCCCCGCATGGCTTGCTGCTGATGACCATGAAAGGCGTGGCGCCGCCGCAAGTCACCATGGGTCACATCTTCCGCGCCGTCACGCCTTTCGTGGTGATGAGCCTGCTGCTGCTCGGGCTGATCTTCTTCGTGCCGCGTGTGGCCACCTGGCTGCCCGGCCTGCTCGCCTAGGCCCCCAAAGCGCGAAACCCGCGCCCGGCGCGGCGCGCAACCTGTCCATACAGGTTGCGCATCGGCTTTATTCAATCTTCTTATCCGGCCCCGGTGCCATAATCGGCGCGCCCTGGAAGCGCTCGACCGTCCCGAATGGACGGCGACACCGGCGACAACAACTATAGCGATGACCACCAAAGGAGACTGAGGATGAGCAATCGAAGAGACTTCATCAAGGGTGTGGCCGGCCTGGCCTTTTGCGGATGCGGCGGGCCTCTGGCGCATGCGCAGTTGTCGTACACCCACCCGAAAGCCGGCATCCCGCGCAAGCCGGTGATGATAGGCGGCAAGCGCATCAAGACCATCGACGTGCACGCGCACTGCTTTTTCCAGGACGCCATCAACCTGATGGGCGAGGAAGCCAAGGGTGTGATGCCGCCGGTCAAGGGCGGCCCCGAGCACTTCATCGTCATCGAGGAACGCCTGAAGGGTATGGATGCGCAGGGCATCGACCTGGAAGTCCTCTCGATCAATCCCTTCTGGTACCGCAAGGACCGCGACACCGCCGGCGCGATCTGCAAGCTGCAGAACGAGCGCCTGGCAGAACTGTGCGCGCAAAAGCCGGACCGCTTCGCCGCCTTTGCCTCGCTGCCGCTGCAACACCCCGACCTGGCCGTCACCATGCTGGAAGAGGCGGTGAAAAAGCAGGGCCTGAAGGGCGCGGCGATCGGCGGCAGCGTGCTGGGCGAGGACTTCTCCGAAGCGAAGTTTCATCCCGTCTGGGCCAAGGCAGAGGAGCTGGGCGCGGTGCTGTTCATCCACCCGCAGAGCACGCCGGAACTGGGCAAGCGCCTCAAGGGCAACGGCTGGCTGTCCAACACCATCGGTAATCCGCTCGATACCACCATCGCCCTGCAGCACTTGATTTTCGAAGGCACCCTGGACAAGTATCCGGGCCTGAAAATCATCGGTGCGCACGGCGGCGGCTACCTGGGCTCCTACGCGCCGCGTTCGGACCACGCCTGCTTTGTCTCGCCGACCAACTGCAACCCGAACATCGTGCTGAAGAAAAAGCCGACCGAGTACCTGAACCAGCTTTACTTCGACGCCCTGGTGTTCACCGCCGAGGGCCTGCGCCACTTGGTCGCGCAGGTGGGGGCCAGCCAGGTGATGATAGGCACCGACCATCCGATTCCCTGGGAGGATTTTCCGGTCGATCATGTGATGGGCACCAAGACCCTCACCGACGCGCAGCGCGCCGCCATTCTCGGTGGCAACGCCGCCAAACTGCTCGGCATCAAGGTATAAGAGAGAAAAAATGAAACAAGGGGCGCGCCGCGCCCTTTGTTTCATCGCGCGGCATGGCTACTTGCCGGAGTGCATGTCGCGATGCATGTCCATCGAATAGGTGTAGCGGTTCTCCGGATGGATGCTGACGGTGATCTCGAACATGCCGCTCTTGCGCCCGGTATAGCGGCGGATCACGGTCAGCGCCGGGCTGCCCGGCTTGACCTTGAGCGGCCGCGCCAGCTTGGCGGGGATGCTGCTGGCGAAGATTTCCAGGTTGGCGTGCTCGATCGCCTCGCCGTACATTTTCTCGATCTGCTGGTGCACCGGGATGCGGCCATGGTCGCTGCGCTTGGCCACCTCGGCATACTTGGGCAACACGTAAATCTCGGCCCAGCCCAAAGGGTCTTCAAGCTGCGAGGAACGGCGGATCGAGCTGATGCGGAACCACTTCTTGTCCGGCTCGCACTTGAGCAAAGCCGCCAGCTTGCGATCCGCGGTCACTTCGCCTGTTTCCACCGTGGCACGGTAGGTATCGGCCGGGTAGCGCAGCCACTCCGACATCGAGGCTACGCTATGGGTGAACAGGTTGGGCGCTTCGGCCGCGATCACCATGGTGCCGGCGCCGCGCCGCCGCACGATCAGGCCCTTGTCGGTGAGGATGCGCATGGCCTCGCGCACGGTGTGGCGCCCGGCCTCGAACTGCCCGCACAATTCACTCTCGGTCGGCAGCAATTTACCGACCGGATGCTGGCCGCGCGCGATGCCGCGGGTCAGCGCGGCGGCGATCTCCTGGTAGCGCGGAATGGTGCTCGCGACATCGTCATTGCGCTTTCCCGTCTTGCTGGCTTTCATCGGCGGCTATTGGGCTGAAGGTGGCTGGCGCTATAACAGGGTCTACTGATGCTGCGTCCGTTTGCGCCGGCTCGGGCTGGCGTGATGGTAACGCAGGACGGCGGGTGCTGCGCACGGGCCGTATGCAGGTGTGGTCAAAGTCGGTAAAAGTTCTTTGCGGTGCCGCGGAAGATCAGGTCACGCTCGGCGCTGGGCAGGCTGGCTACGCAGGCCTGGGTAGTATCGAAAATGTTCGCGTAGGACGTCCACAGGCTTTCGATCGGGTAGTTGCTGCCGTACATGGTGCGCGCGGCGCCGAACATCCGCACCGTCTCCTCGATTACCGGTTTCCACAATTCCACCGAGCAGGCACGTACGAAAGTGCCAAGGCCGGAGAGCTTGACCCAGAGATTCGGGCAGCTTGCCAGGCAGAGCATGCCGCGCCGCCACTGCTCCCAGCCCGCCGGGCCGCGGTCTTCCAGCATGCCGGCGTGCAGCAGCACGAACTTGACCTTGGGGAAATCGCGCACCAGGCGTGCCGCATCGGCCATCTGGCTGGGGAAGACCTGCAGGTCGAAGGAGAGACCGCGCTTCTCCAGCTCCTTCATTCCGGCCCGGAAGGCGGGATCGTTCATCACGTCCGGGCGCGGCGCGAAACGGTATTGCGCGTTCTCGTGCCAGTGCAACTGCTGGCGGATGCCACGGGTACCCGCATATTTGAGGTGGGCATCGAGCACGGCGCCGAGGTTCGGGTCGGAGAGGTCCGCATAGGCGACGATGCCCTGCGCCACGCCGTGCGCACCGGATTGTTCCTGCACCCAGGCAGTCTCGGCGACCTCATCGCCAGGCGCCACATTGATCTGGATATACACCGACTGCGCGATGCCGTGCGGCGCCAGGTCGCGCCTGAACGCGTCGCCCAGGTAGTCCCGGCGCAGCGCGGCATACTCGCCGAAAATGCGCGGCTGCATCGGGCCCTGCAGCCAGGGGATACGCTTGAGTTCCCAGATATGGTGGTGGGCGTCGATCAAGTCTGCGGTCATGATGGTTTGCTGGGTCGCTTATTCGGGCTGGATGCCGGCTTCCTTGATGCGGGTCGCCCACTTGCCGATCTCGCTCCTGATGAACGGGTCGAACTCCTCGGGGCCGATCAGCATCATCTCCAGCCCCATGGTGGAAAAGCGCTCGCGCACCTCGGGTTTGTTGACGCTTTTCTGGATCGCATCGTTGAGCTGGGTGACGATTTCGCGCGGCGTGCCGGTGGGGGCGACCACGCCATACCAGGTGCCGATCTCGAAGCCCGGCAGGTCTTCGGCGAAGGTGGGAATCTCCGGCGCCAGGCGATTGCGCGTCAATGACGTCACGCCGATCGCGCGCAGCTTGCCGCCCTTGATCTGCGCCAGGCCGATGGCCGCATCGACAAAGGAGAAGGAAATCTGCCCGGCCATCACTTCCAGCGCCGTTTGCGGCACGCCCTTGTAGGAGACCGACAGCACCTTGAGCTTGCCCTGGGTCTGCAGCATGCCGATCGCCACTTGCGTGGCGGAAGAGCCGTAGCCGGCGGAGAGCTTGTCCGGATTGGCGCGGCCGTAGGCGATCAGCTCCTTCAGGTTTTTCGCCTGGAAGTCGGGCTTGACCACCAGCATCAGCGCGGTGCCGCCGATGCGAGTGACCGGGGTGAAGTCCTTCACCGGGTCATAGGGCAGCTTCTTGAACAGACTGACGTTCGCCGCCTGGGTGGTATTGGTGGTGAGGAACAGGGTGTAGCCATCCGCCGGGGCTTTCGCCGCCTCCACCGCGCCGATCGCGCCTTGCGCGCCGGGCTTGTTATCGATCACGAAGCTCTGGCCGTACAGGGTCTGCAGCTCCTGGCCGATGATGCGCGCGGTCTGGTCCGGCGCGCTGCCGGCGGGGAAGGGCACCACGATGCGCACCGAGCGGCCCGGGTATTTCTGCGCCTGGTTCTGCGTCTGGCCCAGCGCGGCGGGCGCGGCCAGCAGCGCCGCGCAGGAGAGCAGGCCGAGCAGCAGGGTGCGCGGCAATTCGGGGAAGGCGGCGCCGGTCGCGGCGGAATTCTCGGGCATGCTGTTCGTCTCCGTTTACGCCAGCCCCGGACAGGCGGAGCGGCTTTGATGTGCGCGCAGTTTATCCGGACATTTGAATAATTGGCAAGCCATAGTATGATCGTCGCGCTTATGCGCTGCTTGCGTCGGGACGGCTGGCGCGCGGCAGGCAGGCTGAAGACAATAAGTCCGGACTTTTGAAAGGCCGGGCCACCCCGGAAGGCATCCCATGGATACGGAAGAACTGCGCAAGCGCGGCCTGAAGCTGCGCACCGAGATGTTCGGCGAGCCGGCGGTGCGCCAGCGCACCGAGGCGCTGGGCGAATTCGGCGCGCCGCTGCAGGACATCATCAACGGCTACGTGTACGGCGATATCTGGAGCCGCCCCGGCCTGGCCGGGCGCGAGCGCAGCATCGCCATGATCGCCATGACCGCCGCGCTGAACCGGCCGGCCGAACTCAAGGTACATCTGAACGGGGCGCTGACCAACGGCGTCTCCGCCGAGGAGATCCGCGAAGTGCTGCTGCTGGTGACCCTGTATTGCGGCATTCCCGCCGGCAACGATGCGCACCGCGCCGCCGTCGAAGTGCTGCAGGCGCAGGGCAAGGCAAAATAGCCTTTCGCGCGTTGCGAACAATAGGACAGGAGATGAGACAGGCATGAGCAGTCAGGAAAAAATTCGCGTGGTACTGGGCACGGCCACGCCGGGTGGCGGCTTTCCGCTCTATGGCGGCGTGGTGGCCGAGGCGATGATGCAGGCCGACCCGGCGATTGAAATCGAGACCCGCAACACCAAGGGCAGCACCGAGAACGTGCCTCTGCTCGAGGCCGGGCAACTGGATATCGGCCTGGTGCAGGGCGAAGTGGCGTACGAGGCGATTGCCGGCATCGGCCGCGCGCCGGCGCGAATGTTCATCCTGGCGGCGATGTATTCGACCGCGGGCATGTTCGCGCTGCGCGCCGATAGCCCGGCCAGGAGCATCGCCGACCTTAAGGGTAAGAAGATCGCGTTCGGGGCCAAGGGTTCGGGCCTGGTGATCCTCTCGCGCTACGTGCTCGACGGCCTGGGACTGAAGCAGGACGAGGATTTCGAGGCGGTCTACCTCGAGCGCGCCGGCGACGGGCCGGCGATGGTACTGGACGGGCGGGTCGCGGCATTGTGGGGCGGCGGGGTCGGCTGGCCGGGATTTACCGCGGTGGCCAGCGGCCCGGCGGGTGCGCGCTTTGTCACGCCGGATACGGACGAAGCCAAACGCGTCCTGCAAAAGCACAATTTCCTCAAGCCACTTACGGTGGCACCGGGCGCCTACCCCGGGCAAAACCAGGCTATCAGTTCGGTGGGTTCCTGGAGTTTCATCATGGCGCGGCCGACCTTGCCGGACGATACCGCCTACCGCCTGGCGCGTGCCCTGCACCAGGCCGAGCCCGGCCTGCCTGCGAAGCTGGACCAGGCGCGCGAGACCACCGCCGCCAACACCCTGGCCGCCGCGCCGCGCGCCGATCTGATCCACCCCGGCGTGCGCAAATACCTGCGCGAGATTGGTTTGTCCGCGTGAGCGCGCCCGGCAATATCGCGCCGAACCCGCCGGGCGGCGCGGCAGGCTCGGGGCCGGTCGGTGTGGTGGGCCTGGGTCTGCTGGGCGGGGCGATCGTGCGCCGCCTGCTTGCTGCCGGCTACACCGTGATGGGCCATGACACCGAGCCCGCCAAGGCCGTGGCCCTAGCGGGCTCGGGCTTCCAGCCCGCTTCGCCGCAGGAGATTGCGCGGCTCTGTACCCGCATCGTCCTGGCGGTGTTCAACTCCGCACAAGCGGGCGATGTGGCCGAGAGCCTGTACAAGGCCGGCGCACCCGGTCTGCTGATCTGCGCCACCACCTGCGAGCCGGACGCCTCGGTGGCGCTGGCGGCGCGCGCGGCGCAACTGGACTGGCGCTACGTGGAGGCGCCGCTCTCCGGCACCAGCGCGCAGGTGATGGCCGGCGAAGGCGTGGGCCTGATCGCCGGCGCGCCGGATTCGATCGCCCAGGTGCATGACCTGTTCGCCACCATCTGCCCGCGCTGGCATCACATCGGCACTGTCGGCGACGCCGGACGCGCCAAGCTGGCGGTCAACCTGGTCCTCGGCCTGAACCGCCTGGCGCTTGCCGAAGGCCTGGTGTTCGCGCAGCGCATGGGCCTGGACCCGAATGCGTTTCTCAAGGTGCTGCGCGGTTCGGCGGCGTACTCACAGGTGATGGATACCAAGGGCCCGAAGATGCTGGCGCGCGATTTTTCTCCCGAAGGGCGTGCCGAGCAGACTCTCAAGGACGTGAAGCTGATGCAGGCCGAGGCATCGCGCCTGGACCAGCCGCTGCCCCTGCTGGACGTGCACCAGAGGATGCTGGAAGCCTGTATCGCGCATGGCGAAGGCATGCTCGACAGTTCGGTGGTGATCGAACAGGTGCGGCGCCTCGCCAAGCCCAGCCCGGAAGGCAGGCACTGATGCTGAACGCCGCCATCATCGGCCTGGGGCGCTGGGGCTGCAACCTGGTGAATGCCGCGCAGGGCAGGAGCGGGAAGCTGCGCTTCGTGCGCGGCGTGGCGATGGAACTGGACGCGGCGCGCGCCTTCGGCGCCGGCCATGGTTTCGAAGTCACCGATCGCTACGAAGACGCGCTGGCCGACCCGGCGGTGCAGGCCATCGTGCTGGCCACGCCGCACGGCCTGCATACCCGGCAGATTGTCGCCGCCGCGCGCGCCGGCAAGCCGGTATTTTGCGAGAAGCCGCTGGCCCTGCATGTGGCCGAGGCGAAAATATCGATCGATGCCTGCGCCCAGGCGGGCGTGGTGCTGGGTCTGGGCCAGCAGCGCCGCTTCTGGCCCGCCGTCGCCGCGCTGCGCGAGATGGTGGAGCAGGGCGCGCTGGGTGAAATCCTGCACGCCGAAGGGCATTTCAGCAACGAGAACTCGAACAACGTGCTACCCGATTCCTGGCGCGACGACCCGCGCGAGTCGCCCGGCGGCGGCATGACCGGCGCCGGCCTGCACGTGCTCGATTCGATGGTCAGCATGCTGGGAGCCGTGGCCAAGGTGCACGCGCGCATGGTGGTGCGCAAGCCCGGGCCCGCGCCGCTGGATAGCGTCACCGCGCTGTATGAGTTCAACAGCGGCGCCAGCGGCATGCTCGCCACCGTCCGCGCCACGCCGCTGTACTGGCGCCTGCACGTGTTCGGCAGCCGCGGGTCGGCCGAAGCGCTGGGCGAAAACGAGCTGGTGCTCCGCATGTCCGGCCAACCCGCCGAGCGCCGCGAGTTGCCGCCGGTGGACAGCCTGCGCCTGGTGCTGGACGCGTTCGCCGACGCCGTGGCGGGCGTGCAGCCTTACCCGATCACGACAAACCAGATGCTGGCGACCATCGCCGCCTTCGAGACCACCATCGCCTCGATCGGCGTCGACGCGCTGCTGGACGTGCCGGCTGTGTGAATAGACCCTAGTCGAGGTGCAGGAAGCCCATGCGCCCAAGTTCGCCCAGCAGTTCTTCCAGGGCCTGGGGATTCATTTCCGGGTGCAGCGGCGCGAGTATCTCCAAGAGCGCCGCGCGATCGCGCGTGCCGTCGAGCAGGACCAGCAGCTTGCGCGGAATCTCGGTGTCGAAGCGGATTTCCTCGTGGGTCAGGGTGGTGGCTGAAATGCCGCTCTGCAACTGGGTACGCGCGATCAGGCTGGCGCGCGGCCGGTCCGGCGGCCGGCGCGTCAGGGGCGGGGCGATGCCGTGCATCTCGGTGAAATTGGCGCGGTAGGTATCGAACAGGAATTCGAGTGCCTTTTCCCGTTCGGCGGGGCCGGTATGCTGCGGGCCCGCGCCCGCCTTGGACAGGCGCGCCACCGCACTCTCGATCAGCTCGGCAACCGGTACGGCCTCGGGCCAGCGGTCGGCCAGGGTCCCGAATACCGCCTTGCTAAGCGAGTGGTTGGTGGAAAAGCTGGCGCCGCCGGGTTTGCCGAATTTCATTTCCACGCCGGGCGCCAGATTAAGCTTGCGGTCGCCCGGCACCACGCGCGCGGTGGCGTTCAGGCTCAGGATGCGGCGCGGGTCGCGTGCCCGGTCGATCGGCGCGCCGGCCTTGACCAGCAGGGGCTGACGAAAGCGCCGGCACTTGAAAAAGTCGCGCAACTGCTCGTGCTTGATCACGTCGTCGCCGCAGGCCTCCAGCAGTTCCAGGCGGGCGCCCTTGAAATAGTCTTCCGTGCTCTGGAAAAATTCGGCTTCGGACAGGAAGGCCAGTCCATGGCGCGCTGCGTCGGCGGCGAAATCCTCGAAATAGAAATAGCCGTTCACCTCGGCCAGGTCGTCGTGGAAAAACACCGAGTCGTTGGTGCGCCGGCTGCGCTCGACTTCCGCACGCATCAGGTCGGCGAAGCTGTCGGCCTCGGCGCCCGTTGCTCCTTCCTCGACCAGCGATTCGAGGAAATGGCGCCCCGCGGCGATTTTCTGCGCCGGATTGTCGATGCCGGCGGTGTGCCGGCGCATCATCTGGCGCATCATGTCGCGCAGGTGCCCGCCGGGATTGGCATTGAAGCTGACAAAGCCCACGCCTTGCGGGGCCAGGTGGGCGGCGTAGATCGCAAGAATCTTCGTGCGCACGAAGTCCGGCACCCAGGAGTACAGGCCGTGGGCGATGATGTAGTCGAATTCCCCGGCGTCAGCCGGGAACTGCATCAGGTCCATCGCCTCCAGGCGCATGTTTTTCAGGCCCAGACGCGCAATGTCGGCGCGGCCGCGTTCGATCGCCGTGGGCGCCAGATCGATGCCGACGAACTCGCAGTCCGGCAGGCTGTAGGCCATCGGCGTCAGGTTGTCGCCGTGGCCGCAGCCCAGCTCCAGGACGCGAAAGCCGCTGCGCTTCGGCGCCAGGCCGAGCACCTGGGCGATTGCCGCCGTGTTGCCCGGATGGGTCTGCCGGTGGGCGCCGCCGGGGTAGGGGACCAGGTCGTAGCTTGTGCTCATGGGATTTTGCCAGGGGTATACGGAGGTATGTATGGAAGCGCGGAACAGGGTTTTGTGCTAACTTCGGCGCCATCGAAAGTCGAAGGGAGCGGGGCGATGGCCGGTCTACAGCGCAGGAGCAGCATCACGTCATCCCTGCTGGACCGGCTGATGGACGATGCTCCCCACGAGGCCACCGATCCGCCGCGCAATTTATATCAGGATTTCGAAACTCTCAAGAGCGCGGTCAAGCGCGACCTCGAATTGCTGCTCAATACGCGCCGGGAATCGCAGCCGGAATTGTCCGCTTATCCCGAGGCGCGCCGCTCCCTCCTCACCTACGGCCTGCCCGATTTCAGCGCCCTGTCCTATGCGAGCGATGACGACCGCAAGCGCATGCGCGAAGAGATCGAGTCCTCGATCCAGATTTTCGAGCCCCGCCTGACCGATGTGCACGTCGCCATCGGCTCGCCGGACAACCAGACCCAGCGGCTCTCCTTCCGCGTCGATGCGCTGCTGCGGGTCGACCCGGCCCCCGCGCCTGTCAGCTTCGACGCGGTGGTGGAGATCACCACCCAGCAATATGAAGTGAGGGGCTGAGCCGCCCGCGGCCGAGCCACGCCATGCACGACGATCTGCTTCCCTATTACAACGACGAACTGATGGCGGTGCGCCAGCTGGCGCGCGAATTCGCCGCGCAGTTTCCCAAGGTGGCCGGGCGCCTGCTGATCGAAGGCGACCAGGTCGAGGACCCGCACGTCGAGCGCCTGATCGAGGCTTTCGCCTTCCTCACCGCGCGCCTGCGCCGCAAGCTCGACGACGAATTTCCCGAGATCACCGACGCGCTGCTTGGCGTGCTCTACCCGCATTACCTGCGGCCGATTCCCTCGATGTCGATCGTGCAGTTCCAGATCGACCCGGACGAGCTGCACCTGACCGGCCTGCACACCATCACGCGGCATCGCGACCTGTTCGCGCGCCCGGTGAATGGCGTGCAATGCAAATTCCGCACTTGCTATCCGGTGGACCTGTGGCCGGTGCGCGTCAAGGCGGCCAAGGTGGAGGTGCTGGAAAAGGCGGATTTCGCCCAGCGCGGCAACGACGCGGTGGCGGCGGTGCGGATCACGCTCGAAGCTCTCGGCGGCACGGCTTTCGGGACGCTAAAACCCGAGTCGTTGCGCTTTTTCATCGACGCCGACGCGCCGATCGCCTTCACCCTCTACGAACTGCTGTTCGCCAGCGTGCAGGGCATCGAGATCGGCGACGGCAAGGGCAAGCGCGGCATGCTGCCGCCCGAGGCGATCCGCCAGGTCGGCTTCGAGGCCGACGAGGGCATGCTCGACTACGACGCCCGCTCGCTGATTGGCTACCGCTTGCTGCACGAGTATTTCACCTTCCCGGACAAGTTCCTGTTTTTCGACGTCGCCGGCCTGGCCGATGTGATTCCCGCCGACCTGGGCAAGACGCTCGAGCTGACCATCTACCTGAAAAGCTTCGAGCGGCGCGAGCGCCTGTTTTCGCTTACCCAGGCAGTGCAGGCGGATACGTTCAAGCTCGGATGTACGCCGATCGTCAACCTGTTCCGGCAAAATGCCGAGCCGCTGATCATCTCGCACCAGAAGACCGACTACCAGGTGATTCCCGATGTGCGCCGCCCGTGGGGCCTGGAAATCTACTCGGTCGATTCGGTGCGCAAGCTGGTCAAGTCGGGCGAGCGCGGCGAAGTGATCGAGTACCGGCCGTTCTATTCGCTGCGCCACGGCACCGGCGTCGGCGACGAGGATACTTACTGGACCGCCACCCGGCGTGCCTCGCCGCGCCAGGACGACGCCGGTACCGACGTCTACCTGTCGCTGGTGGACCTGAATTTCGACCCCTCGCTGCCGGCCACCGACGCCCTGTTCATCCGGGCCACCTGTCTCAACCGCGACCTGCCGGGCCTGCTGCCCTTCGGTGGCGAGCAGGGCGACCTGCAGGTGGAAGGCGAAGCACCGGTGGCGCGAATCCGCGCCCTGCGCAAGCCGACCCCGACCCAGCGCCCCAGCCAGCGCAAGGGCGCCTACTGGCGCCTGATCTCGCACCTCTCCCTGAACCACCTGTCGATCGTCGACGGTGGTCGTGAAGCCTTGCTCGAGATCCTCAGCCTGTACAACTTTTTCGACTCGCCCGCGCTGCAAAAGCAGATCGCCGGGATCACCAGGGTGGACAGCGCGCCGGGCCTGGCGCGGGTCGGCCCGCCGCAGCGCCAGGCGTTCGTGCGCGGCCTGGATGTGAGCCTGGAGTTCGACGAGGACCTGTACGTCGGCGGCGGCATCTACCTGCTCGCCTCGGTACTGGAGCGTTTTCTCGGCCTGTACTGCTCGATCAACAGCTTCACCCGCCTGACGATCACCAGCCAACAGCGCGAAAAGCCGCTGGCAAGCTGGAAGCCGCGCTCCGGCGGCGCCATCATCGCCTGAGGCGGCCATGGCCGAAACTCCACCCGCCGCGCCGGCTGCCGACGATACGTCCGCCGCCAATCCGCGCTCGCGCAGCCTCACCCGGCCCGACCCGCGCGAGCCCAAGTCGGTGGCGGACGCGCTGTTCCAGCGCCCGTACTCCTTCGATTTTTACCAGGCGGTACGCCTGCTGCACTGGCTGAACCGCCACGCGCCTCCGGAAGAGCGCGCCAGCGAGGCGGTGCGCTACTCGGCGCACCTGTCGCTGGACACGCCCGCCGGCGACATCTACGACCTGTCGCGCCCCAAGCCCAAGCCGCCGGATGACGAAGGCCGGCCCACCGGCATGGCGCCGGCGCAGATGGTGGTGAATTTTTTCGGCATGACCGGCCCCTCCGGCGCGCTGCCGCTGCACTACACCGAGCTGTTGCTGGAGAGGCGCTTTCGGCATCGCGACCGTACCCTGGCCGAGTTCCTCAACATCTTCAACCACCGTCTCACCACGCTGTTCCACGAGACCTGGTCGAAGTACCACATCTTTGTCGATTTCGAGCGCGAGACCCGCGATGGTTTCACGCGCTCCCTGCTCGACCTGATCGGCCTGGGCACTGCCGGCCTGCGCGACCGGCTCGATACCGGCAACCGGGGCGTGCATGACCAGTCGCTCGCCTATTACACCGGCATACTGGCGCAGCGCCCGCATTCGGCCTCGGGCCTGGAAGCGATCTGCGGCGACTATTTCCGCGTACCCGCCAAGGTGCTGCCGTTCCAGGGACGCTGGCTGCGGGTGCCGCGCTCGCAGTCCTCGGAGCTGGGCCGTGCCAATTGCGCGCTCGGCGATGGAGCGCTGCTCGGGCAGCGCGTGTGGGACCAGCAATCCAAGTTCCGTGTGGTGCTTGGCCCCCTGAACTACAAGAAGTTTCTCGACTTCGTGCCGAACGGCGAGGGCTTTGCGGCGCTCGGCCGCCTGGGCAATTTCTACGCCGGCGCGGAACTGGATTTCGACGTGCAACTGGTGGTCAAGCGCGAGGAGGTGCCGGGCACCGTGCTCGGCGGCCTGGGGGCCGGCGCTTCGCACCTGGGCTGGAACGCCTGGGTGCAGACCCAGACCCAGCCGAAAGATGCCGATGATGCCGTGTTCATTATCGGCAAGCACCCGCGCTGGCGCCCGCACAACGAAGGCGATGGCGAAGGCATGAACGGCATCGTCGGCCTGTGGCGCCCGCCGGAAGCGTATGCTGCTCCTGCGGCCGCGCGGAAAACGCCGCCGCCTGCTACGCAGAACAATATGACAGCCGATAGGGCAACGGCATAGGCAGCTGGTTCGTGCTGGCGCGGCTATGCATGCCATTTGCCAAATAGCGCACATTTAGGCGCCAAATCATTTCGCGCGTCACAAGGGCCATTGTAGAATCCTCCGACCATGGGCGCGTAGACGTAAAGAGGCAGGGGCAGCGCGCCGCGGCAATACCGAACAAGGGGAATGTACGCATGAGCATCAATCTCAAATCTTTGATCGCCAAGCTGAATCCGGTGTGCAAGAGCGCCATGGAGGGCGCCGCCGGGTTGACGCTGTCGCGCACGCATTACGACGTCGACATCGAGCACCTGCTGCTCAAGCTGCTCGATACCGACAACACCGATCTCAAGCCGATTCTGCGGCACTACGAAGTCAACATCGGGAGGCTGGAGCGCGACCTGGGCGAAGCCCTCGACACGCTCAAGACCGGCAACACCCGCACCCCGGCCCTCTCGCCCAACCTGCCCAAGCTGTTCGAGCGCGCCTGGATGCTCGCTTCGGTCAACTACAACGCCACGCGCATCCGCAGCGGCCACCTGCTGCTGGTGCTGGCCGGCGAGGACGAACTCGGGCGCATGGCGCGCGCTTCGTCCAAGGAACTGGCGAAGATCAAGTTCGACGAGCTGAAGGACAACTTCGCCGACATTACCTCCTCCTCTAGCGAAGCCGCGCAGGCCGAAGCGCTGGACGAAAGCTCGCCCGCGGCGGCCGCAAGCGGCGGTGCCGGCGAGCCCGGCAAGCTGGGCAAGACCCCGGGCCTGGACCAGTTCACCGTCAACCTCACCGAGCGCGCCCGCGCCGGCAAGATCGACCCGGTACTGGGCCGCGACGAAGAAATCCGCCAGATGGTGGACATCCTGACGCGCCGGCGCCAGAACAACCCCATCCTCACCGGCGAGGCCGGCGTGGGCAAGACTGCGGTGGTCGAAGGCCTGGCCCTGCGCATCGCCGCCAAGGATGTGCCGCCGCCGCTGCAAAACGTCGCCCTGCACACCCTCGACCTGGGCCTGCTGCAGGCCGGCGCCTCGGTGAAAGGCGAGTTCGAGAACCGCCTCAAGGGCGTGTTGGATGAAGTCAAGCGCAGCCCGCACCCCATCATCCTGTTCATCGACGAGGCGCACACCCTGATCGGCGCGGGCGGGCAGGCCGGGCAGAACGACGCCGCCAACCTGCTGAAACCCCCGCTGGCGCGCGGCGAGCTGCGCTCGATTGCCGCCACTACCTGGTCCGAGTACAAGAAGTATTTCGAGAAGGACCCGGCGCTGGCCCGGCGCTTCCAGGTCGTCAAGGTCGAGGAGCCGGAAGAAGCCCGCGCCATCGTCATGTTGCGCGGCATTGTCGAGACCATGCAGCAGCACCACAACGTACGCATCCTCGACGAAGCGGTGACCGACGCGGTGCGCCTGACCCATCGCTATGTCTCCGGTCGCCAGTTGCCCGACAAGGCGGTGTCCGTGCTCGATACCGCTTGCGCGCGCATCGCCATCGGCCAGAACGCCACGCCCGCCGCGATCGAGGACGCGCGCCGCCATCTCGATGCGGTCGCGGTCGAATTGCGCGTGCTGGAACGCGAAACCGCCACCGGCGGGCTGCACGACGAGCGCATGGCCGAGCTGAAAGCTGCGCAGGAAAAGACCCAGGGCGAACTGAACGCGCTGGAAGAGCGCTGGGTCAAGGAAAAGGACCTGGTCGACAAGATCCGCACCCTGCGCGGCAAGCTGGAAGACGATGCATCGGCGGTTGAAGAAAAGATGAAGCTGAACGACGGCGACCGTCAGAAGCTGCGCGACGAACTCTCGCAGCTCAATGGCGAGCTGGAGTCGATCCAGAATCGCGAACCGCTGGTGCAGGTGGTGGTCAGCGGCCAAACCGTCGGCGAAGTGATCTCGGCCTGGACTGGCATCCCGGTGGGCAAGATGCTGGCCGACGAAGTCAGTACCGTTCTCAAGCTCGGCAAGCTGATGGGCGAGCGGGTGATCGGCCAGGACCATGCGCTGGAAGCGATTGCCCAGCGCATCCGCACCCAGCGCGCCAAGCTGGAAGACCCGAACAAGCCGATCGGCGTGTTCATGCTGGTGGGCACCAGCGGCGTCGGCAAGACCGAGACCGCGCTCGCGCTGGCCGACATCCTGTACGGCGGCGACCGCAACATGGTCACCATCAACATGTCCGAATACCAGGAGGCGCATACCGTCTCCGCCCTGAAGGGCTCGCCGCCCGGCTATGTCGGCTATGGCGAAGGCGGGGTTCTGACCGAGGCGGTGCGCCGCAAGCCGTATTGCGTGGTGCTGCTGGACGAAGTGGAAAAGGCGCACCCGGACGTGCTGGAGCTGTTCTTCCAGGTGTTCGACAAGGGCGTGCTGGACGATTCCGAAGGCCGCGAGGTGAACTTCCGCAACTGCGTGATCATTCTCACCTCCAACGTCGGTACCGACACCATCATGCGAATGAATACCAGCGCCGCCGAGCCGCCCAAGCCTGACGACGTGCTGGAGGCGATCCGCCCGGAACTGAACCACGTGTTCAAGCCGGCCTTCATCGGCCGCATGGCGGTGGTGCCGTACTACCCGGTGAAGGACGAGATCCTCAAGCGCATCATCGTGCTCAAGCTGAACAAGATCAAGAAGCGCATCATGGCCAATCACCGCGCCGAGTTCGTCTACGACGACAAAATGGTCGATGCGGTGGCGGCGCGCTGCACCGAGGTCGACAGCGGCGCACGCAACGTCGACAACATCCTCAACGGCACCTTGCTGCCGGAAGTGGCCGAGTCGGTGCTCTCGCGCATGGCCAGCGGCGAGGCGGTGACGCGCATCAGCGTGGACGTCGACGCAGCCGGCAAGTTCACTTACGCGGTGGCCTGAGCCGGCTTGCGCCGGCCGGCATCGCGTCGAAAATTAAGGGGAGGGCACCTTGCCTCAGTTCAGTGACGACAACCGCATGCTCAAGCTCACCACGCCGCTGGGCAAGGATGCCCTGCTGGTGCTGGGCTTTCGCGGCGTCGAGCGCGTCTCCGGCCTGTTCGAGTATGTGATCGAACTGATCGGCGAGCGCAGCAGCGCGGCCGATTTCTCCAAGGTGGTGGGCGCCGAGGCGACCCTGGAGATCCAGGGCCCGGCCGAAGGCAGGGCGCCCGGCAAGCGCAAGATCCACGGCATGGTGTCGCGCTTTTCGACCAGCGGCGCGGTATCTTCGGTGCAAACCGCGCCGGGACAGTCGATCGACTACCTGCACTACAACCTGGTGCTTTCGCCCACCTTCTGGAACCTGACGCGCGCGTCGGACAACCGCATCTTCCAGGACAAGACCGGCAAGCAGATCGTCGAGTCCGTGCTGCAGGGCCGCGGCGTGACCAAGTTCGCGCTGTCGGTGGCCTCCGCGCTGACCCGCCCTTACTGCGTGCAATTCGGCGAGTCCGATTTCGCCTTTGTCTCGCGCCTGCTCGAGGACGAGGGTATCTACTACTGGTTCGACCAGGGCGATGCCGGCCACGAGCTGAAGATTTCCGACACCAAGGGCGGCGGCCCGGTGTGCGGCCCGGCGGCGGGAATCGAATTCCGGCCCTCCGGCCCGGGGACCGACCAGGCCACCGTGATCACCACCTGGCGTGAAGAGCGCTCGGTGACCACCGCCAAGTATGCCCTGCAAAGCTACAACTTCGAGACCCCCGCCACCGACCTGACCGCCAGCGTCGACACCACCGTGAGCGTGGGCAAGAACGACAAGCTGGAGCAGTACGAATACTCCGACGACTACGGCACCATGGCGGACGGCAACAGCCGCGCCAAGTTCCGCATCGAGGCCGCCGAAGCCACGCACCAGCGCTTTTTCGCCGAGAGCAATTGCGCCTTCCTGATCGCCGGACGTACGTTCAAACTGAAGAACCACATCCAGTCCGACCACAACACCGACTACATGCTGCTCGAGGTCGGGCACGAGGCGCGCAACAACAACTACGCGCAGTTCCTGGACGGCGACGACCAGGGCTATTACGTGAACCGCTTCGAGGCGGTCCGCAAGACCGTGCAGTATCGCCCGCCGGTCACCACCCCGCGTCCGCGCGTGTACGGGGTGCAGAGCGCGCTGGTGGTCGGCCCGCAGTCCGAAGAGATCTACACCGACAAGTACGGCCGCATCAAGGTGCAGTTCCACTGGGACCGCCTGGGCAAGAAGGACGAGAGCAGCTCGTGCTGGATGCGCGTGGCGCAGGCCTGGGCGTCCAACACCTGGGGGGCGCAGTTCATCCCGCGCGTCGGCCAGGAAGTGCTGGTCGACTTCATCGACGGCGACCTGGATCGTCCCCTGGTGACCGGTGCGCTGTACAACGCGCAGAAGATGCCGCCCTACGCGCTGCCCGACAACAAGACCCAGAGCGGGGTCAAATCGCGCTCGACCGCGCAGGGCACGGCGGAGAATTTCAACGAGCTGCGTTTCGAGGACAAGAAAGGTTCGGAAGACATCAACTTCCAGGCCGAGAAGGACTTCCACCGCCTGGTCAAGAACGACGACTTCCTGGACGTGCAGCACGACCAGACCATCAAGGTGAAGAACGCGCGCACCGAAACCGTGGCGGAAGGCGACGAGACCGTCACCATCGCCAAGGGCAAGCGCGTGGTCGAAGTCACCCAGGGCGACGAGAGCCTGAAGGTGGGACAGGGCAACCGCCTGGTCACGATCAGCCAGGGCGACGACACCCACAAGGTCGAGACCGGCAAGCGCGTGGCCGAGGTGCAGGCCAACGACGAACTGACCGTCAAGCAGGGCGACCGCGTGGTCAAGGTGCAGCAGGGCAAGGACGACACCATGGTGGCAATGGGCGATTCCAAGCTCACCGTCAAGCAGGGCAACCGCGAAGTGACGGTGTCGATGGGCAACGACAAGCTCACCGTTTCGATGGGAAACCACGAGGTCAAGTTGAACATGGGCAAGAGCTCGACCGATGCGATGGGCGGGATCGAGCTCAAGGTCGGCGCCAACAGCATCAAGATCGACCAGAGCGGCGTCACCATCACCGGCATGACGGTCAAGGTGGAAGGCTCGATCCAGACCCAGATCAAGGGGGCGATGACCCAGATCAACGGCGACGCCATGGTGCAGGTGCAGGGCGGCGTCATCATGCTCGGATAAGAAGAACAACATGGCCGAACACTGGATACACATGAGCGCGCCGACCGCCAAGGAAGTGGCTGCGCAATTCGAGCTGGCCCCGGAAGCGAAGGCCTTGCTGAATACGCAAACGCCGCCGCAATTCCTGGCCGCGCTGCTGGACTACGGCCACGAGCGCGATGCGCTGCGTTTCCTGGCTTACTCCCTGCCCAGGCGGCACGCCGTCTACTGGGCCTGGCTGTGCGTGAAGGCGATGCTGCCCAAGGAGGCGCCGGAACCCGCGCTGCTGGCCCTCGATGCGGCGCATAAATGGGTGATTGACCCTTCCGAGACGAACCGGCGCGGCGCCGAGACCGCGTATCTCGCCGCCGGGCTGGAACAGCCTGCCGCGGTGGTGGCGGTTGCCGCCTTCTGGGCTGAGGGCAGCCTGTCCCCGGCCGGCAACCCGGTGGTGCCGCCGCCGGCGCACCTGTGCGCCCATGGCGCCTCAAGCGCGGTGATGCTCGCCGCCGCCAAGGGCGACCCGATGAAAATCAAGGACGCCTACGCGCAGGCCATCGCGCAGGGCGTCGGCGTGGCCGCCGGCAAGCTCGGCTGGGCCAGGTAAACTTAACCGGAGACCATCATGGGACAACCCGCCGCGCGCCTGACCGACATGCATGTGTGCCCGATGTTGACCGGCCCGGTGCCGCATGTCGGCGGCCCGATCATCGGCCCCGGCGCGCCCACCGTGCTGATCGGCAAGCTGCCGGCCGCGGTGATGGGCGACATGGCCACCTGCGTCGGCCCGCCGGACAGCCTGATCCTGGGCAGCCCCAAGGTGCTGATCATGAAAAAGCCCGCGGTACGCATGGGCGATTCTTGCGCGCACGGCGGCACCGTGATCCTGGGATTTCCCATGGTACTGATCGCCTGAGCCCAATTTTTTTTACCCGCTACCACATGGCCCTCGACCTCGACGCACTGCTAGCCCCGATCCCCGGCGACAATCCCGCCGGCCGCGACATCTCCTATGACGAAATCTACGACAAGCTAAAGGAGGCGCGCCGCGCCGACGACGCCAACCTGGCGCAGGGCGACTGGCAGTCCGAACTCAAGGTGGCGCAATGGCCGCTGGCGCGCGACCTCGCCGTCGAGGCGCTCACCGAACAGAGCAAGGACCTGCAGATAGCCGCCTGGCTTACCGAAGCCATGGTGCAGCTCAAGGGCTTCGAGGGCCTGGCCGACGGCCTGACCCTGCTCGAGCGCCTGCTCACCGATTACTGGGACACCTTGTTCCCCGAGCGCGACGGCGAGGACCTCGACGTCCGCGCCGGCAAGATCGCCTGGCTGGAAAAGACCTTGCCCCTGATCGTGCAGGCGATCCCGCTGACCCAGGAGGGCGGCTACGGCTGGTACCGCTTCAAGGAATCGCGCGACGTCGACAACCTCGGGCGCACCGACTCCGCGCTCAAGGAAGAGGCGATCGCCAACGGCAAGATCGCCCTGGAGACCTGGGACAAGGCGGTGATCAACACCCCGGCGGAGTTTTACGCGCCCCTCTTGCCCCTGCTGAAGGCCGCGCAGGCGGCGGTCGGCGCGCTGATCAAGCGCGTCGATGAAAAATTCAGCTATGACGCGCCCGGTCTCGGGCAACTGCGCCAGGCGGTGAACGACTGCGCCGAACTGGTGGGCCGCATCGCCCGCGAGAAGGGCCTGATCGGCGCCGAGGAAACGGCGGAAGAGGGCGGCGAGGCCGGCGAAGGCGGGACCGCCGCGGGCGGGGGAGGCGGCAAGGGCGGGCCCCTGCAAAGCCGTGCCGATGCGCTGCGCCGGCTTGGCGAAGTGGCCGAATATTTCCGCCGTACCGAGCCGCACAGCCCGGTGGCCTATCTTGTGGACCGCGCGGTGCGCTGGGGCAACATGACCCTGGACCAGTGGCTGGCCGAGATGATCAAGGACGAATCGATGCTCGGGGGACTGCGCGAGACTTTGGGCATCCTGCCGCCATCGGAGTAGCCTGGCGCGTGCGTGTGGAGCCGCTGCAAAAAAAGGCACCACAAAGGGGACGGCAGAGGGAATCGCAAAGGGAACTGCAGGGGAGCCGCGAGAGAGCGCTCGCGAGGGAATTGCGGCCCAGCGGCCAGGCATGCGGACAGCCGCCAGGCACGCGGACGAAGTCGCGCGCCAGCCGGTTGAAGCGGCGCCGCGTCGGCGGCGCCGGCGAGTACTAGATCTTCTTGTTCTCGACCAGGTTCCAGCCAAACTGGCCAGCCTTGGAGAGCTTGCCCTTCTCGTCCTGCGTCGAGTAGTGCATGGTCACCTTGCCGAAGGCCACCGAGATGGATTCGGTCGGGGTGTCGTCGCCGCCGGCCGAGCCGCTCCACTGGATCGACTCGATGAACACTTCCTCGAATTCATAGACGATGAAGGGTTCGGTGGTGGAGGTGCCGGTCGACTTGCAGATCTCGACCTTGGCCTTGGCGGCGTGGCCGCCGGTGGCGCAGAACTCGAACAGCTTGGCCGAGCCGGAGTCGCATTTCTTCATCGCGTTGAACGACGAGATCGACACCTTGCCGGAGGCCATGCCCGAGCCGCTGCTGGAGTTCACCGGGTTGCTGGCGCCCCAGGAGAAGGAGTACAGCTCGATCCACTTGGCGTGTTTCGAATCCTTGCTGTCGCCGGTGACGCCCTCTATTTGTAGGTATGCATCGTAAGCCATGTGTTGCCTCTCTGAAAAATTGGTGATGTTGCGTGAACAACTGTCCTACCAGGGGATCTTTACTTTCACGCCCCCGCATTGCAGGCGCGTGAATTTGTGCCGGGCGAACGTTTCGCCGCCCGGCTAGGCTCGTTTAACCCTCAGTTACCCGCCGTTAACCCCGTTAACCATTGGCCGGCGGCGGCAGGTCGGCGACCATGCGCAGGCTGGCGGTCAGGCCTTCGAGCTGGAAGTGCGGGCGCAGGAAGGCGACGGCGCGGTAGTAGCCGGGCTTGCCGGGCACTTCCGAGACATCGACCCGCGCTTCGCGCAGCGGGAACTTGGCTTTCATCTCCTGGCCCGCGTTGTCGTTCACCAGCACGTAGTTCTGAATCCAGCGGTTGAGAAAAGTGTCGCACTCGCTCTTGCTCATGAACGAACCGATCTTGTCGCGCGCCATCGACTTCAGGTAGTGCGCGAAACGCGAGGTTGCCATGATGTATTGCAGTTGCGAGGACAGGCGCGAGTTGGCGTTCGCCGCGTCGGTGTCGTATACCTTGGACTTCTGCGCCGACTGGGTCGAGAAGAAGGCGGCGTAGTCGGTACCCTTGCAGTGCACCAGCGGGATGAAGCCCAGGTCGGCCAGTTCCTTCTCGCGGCGGTCGGTGATGGCGATTTCGGTGGGGCACTTGAGCGCCACTTCGCCATCGTCGGTGGTGAAGGTGTGGGTCGGCAGGCCCTCGACCATGCCACCGCCTTCGACGCCGCGGATCGCGGTGCACCAGCCGTGCTTGGCGAAGGCGTCGGTCAGGCGCGTGCCCAGCGAGTAGGCGGCGTTGACCCACAGGTAGCGGTTGTGCTCCTTGCCGCTGACGTCCTCTTCGAAGTTGAACGCCTCCACCGGCACGGTGCTGGCGCCGTAGGGCAGGCGGCCCAGCACGTGCGGCATAGTGAGGCCCACGTAGCGCGCGTCTTCCGAGCTGCGGAACGACTTCCACTTGGCGAACTCGGTGGAGTCGAACACCTTGGCCAGGTCGCGCGGCTTGGAAAGCTCGGTGAAGGAGTCCAGGCCGAACATGCCGGCGTTGGCGGCGGAAAGGAAGGGCGCGTGCGCGGCGGCGGCCACGTGCGAGATCTCTTCCAGCATGTAGAGGTCTTCGGGGTGGTTGCCGAACTCGTAGTCGCCGATCATGGCGCCGAACGGCGCGCCGCCGAAGGTGCCGTACTCTTCTTCGTAGACCTTCTTGAACAGCGCGGTCTGGTCGAACTCGGCGGCCCCCTTGAAGTCCTTGAGCAGGTCCTTCTTGTTGACGTTGAGCATCTTGATCTTCAGGCCCGTGCCGGTCTCCGACTTCTGGGTCAGGTAGTGCAGGCCGCGCCAGGAGGCTTCCAGCTTCTGGAAGTTCTGGTCGTGCATCACCGCCGAGAGCTGTTCGGACAGCACCTTGTCGATGGCGGCGATGCGCGCCTCGATCGAGGCGACCATGTCGGAGGAGACGGTGACCTGGCCGGCCATCACCTCGTTGACCAGCTCGCTGATCAGGTCCTTGGCGCGGACGCGCTCGCTGTCGCTGCGCGCGGCGCGCGATTCGTCGATGATGGAATCAAGCAGGCTGCCCTCGGCGGCTTCTGCTGCCGGAGCGGCGGCGGTTTCCTTTGCGGTGGCCATGGCTTATTCCCCTTCCTTCTTCGGCGCGGTTTCCTTGGCGAGCGCGGCCAGTTTTTCGGTGTTGGCGAGGATGTCGCCGAGCACTTCGCCCAGCTTGTCGTTGCCGTACATCTTGTTCTTCAGGTCGGACAGCTTGGTGCGCAGCTCGAGGAGCTGGCGCAGCGGCTCGATCTGCTTGGCCACGCCTTCCGGTTCGAAGTCGGAGAGGCTCTTGAACTGCAGCTCGACAGCCATCTTGCTGCCGTCGTTCTGCAGCTTGTTCTCGGCGGCGAACTGCAGGCGCGGCTTGGAACCCTTGAGCACGTCGTTGAAGTTGTCGCGGTCGATGTTGACGAAACCGCGGTCCTTCAAACGAGGCAGTTCTTCCGCCGGATTGCCGGAGAAGTCGCCGAGCACCCCCATCACGAACGGCAATTCCTTTTTCTCGACGGCGTCGCCCTTTTCGACGTCGTAAGTGATCTGCACGCGCGGAGCGCGCACCCGGTCCAGCGTATGTTGTCTGCTTTCTGCCATTTCACTGCTCCTCTCTTGATCCTGCATGATGATCTTGCACCCGGAAAGCATAGAGTAGAAAATGCCGGGCGTAAATGGGTGAACAAGTGATGCGCGTCACAAAAATGCAAAAGCAGGGTGACGCTTTTCACAAAAGCGCAAAAATAGATATCGGCGGGTCCGTGAACAGGCCATGACAATGGCGTGCGCGCATTCGGCAATGTGCGAAATATCATTAACTTGCACGGGGAATATGAGGTAAAGTTGTGCATCGGCGGATGCCCCGCAAAAGGGCAAGCCGAGCAGAATTTCAAGGGACGGCCCGGGCCGCGCCACGCTGCTGGAACACGGCGTGGGCCGCGCGGTGACCGAGGCGCAACAGGCGGACATACAGGCTTAGGCGACCAGTCGCATGCTGATTTGCTGCATTCGTGGCTTTGCGGGCGCGACTGGCTTCCGGACAGCGAGGCCGCTGGCATGGCTTTGTCTGGCCGCAATGCTGCTGGCCGCGATGCTGCTGGCCGGCTGCGCTACAGTGGAAAAGGCCAACAGTCTGGCCGGCGGCAATTCCGAGGTGGAAGCCAAGAAAGAAACCGAGTGGGCCTACCGCGAGCGCGGCGTGGTGCTTAATGTCATCGCCGATCCAGGCCTGAACGAGTACGGCGGCATGTCCCATACGGTGGCGCTGGTGGTCGCGCAGACCGCTGATCCCGCCGCCTTCAACACCTTCGTCAAGACGACGCAGACGGTCGGGCGCGCCCTGCAGGCGGGCGAGGCGCCGGGCGTGCTCAGCCTGGAGCGCATCTTTGTCGAACCCGGCACCACCCAGCGCATCGTGCTCGACCGGGTCGACAAGGCGCGCTACGTCGGCGTGGCCGCCGCCTACTTCGAGGGTGACCCGATGCGCAACGCGCGCATCTTTGCCGTCGGCGTGGATATCCGCACCACCGGGATCGTCGTCAAGAACAGCGTAGCCACGCCGCTGCCGCTCGGCCTGAACGTGCGCCTGGGCGACAAGGCGCTGCTATATGCGCGTCCGGTGGACGTGGCCGAAGCCTTGCCGGGCGCGGGCGGCGAGAGCCCGGAGGCGGCGCAGCTGCCTTCGGCCGAGCCGGCTGTGCGGGTGCAGAACCGTACCGGCCCGGAAACCCGGCTGGGCGGGGGCGACCGCACCGCGGCGGACCGGGCCGCGGCCGCCGAAGGCGCGGCCGAAGACGCCGCCAAGGAAGCCGCCAGCCGCCAGGCCGCCGAGCGCGCCGCGCGGATGCGCCGCTAGGAACGCGAACATGTACCGCGCCGACCCGCATCCTCCCGCAGGCATTCCCCTCATTGCCATCATCGCCGGCGCTTGCGCCGGCCACTAAGAAAAAGCACATGCAGACCAATCGTCCGATCTTCTGGTACCAGGGCCTGTTCCTGCAGCCGCAGCACTTCCAGCTCGCGGACCTGCACGCCCGTTCCCACGTGCAGCCGCTGATGGAATCCGGCCTGCCGTACTTCTGGGGCGCCGGCCAGCTCGACCTGTCGGCCGGGAGCCTGGCCAATGGCATGATCTCGGTGAACTCGATGTCGCTGGTGTTCCGCGACGGCACGTTCGTGGACCTGCCGGGCAACGGCGTGATCAAGCCGCGCTCCTTCGCCGAGGCCTGGACCGAGACCGACAAGCCGTTCCGCTGCTACGTGGGCCTGAAGCGCCTGTCGGAAGTCGAACCGAACGTGACGGTGGTGGTGGACTTCGACCAGATCGCCGGGGTCAAGACGCGCCTGGCCGCCTCCAGCGAGCCGGAGGAGATGCGCGACATCTACGGCGACGGGCCGCCGGCGCAGTTCAAGAGCCTGCGCTACGTGCTGCGCATCTTTTTCGAGAGCGAACTGGAGCACCTGGACGATTACGACGTGATGCCCCTGGCCGAGCTGGAGCGCGAGGGGGATACGGTGCGCCTGTCGGAGCGTTTTGCCGCCCCCTGCTACAGCCTGGCGGGCGGGCCGATGCTGCTGCGCATGCTGCGCGACATGCGCGATGAGATCACCGGCCGGGCGCGCCAGCTGGAAGGCTACAAGAGCCCGCGCGAGGTGCAGAAGGCCGAGTTCGACGCCAGCTACATGCTCTACCTGCTGGCGCTGCGCTCGCTGAACCGTTATGTGCCGCAACTGGTGCACCTGGCCGAGACGCCGCAGGTGCACCCCTGGGTGGCTTATGGGGTGTTGCGCCAGCTGGTCGGCGAGCTGTCTTCCTTCTCCGACCGGGTCAATATGCTGGGCGAGAGCGAAGGCAAGGGCGGGGTGCCGGCCTACGATCATACCGATCTGGGGCGCTGCTTTACCGCGGTGCAGCAGTTGCTGCGCCTGCTGCTCAACGAACTGACCATCGGGCCGGAGCTGCTGGTGCGCCTGGAGTACCGCGAGGCGGACGGTTTTTACGCCGCCGACATCCCGCGCGAATTCTTCTCCAGCCGCAACCGCTTCTACCTGGTGCTGCGCTCCGAGCGCGCCGGCGAGCCCGGCATGGCGGAGGATTTCATGCGCGAGGCCAAGATCGGCGCTTCCGCGTACGTGCCGGCGCTGATCTCGCGGGCGTTGCCGGGCATCGAGCTGATCCACCTGAAAGAGCCGCCGCAGGGGCTGCCGCGGCGCGCCAATTCGCTGTATTTCCGCTGCGAGCAGTTCGGCGACCAGTGGGAGTATGTTGAATCCAAAGGCGATATTGCCCTGCAATGGGGCGCCGCCCCGGGCGACCTGCGCGCCGAACTGGTGGTGGTGAAACGATGAGGTCATCGGCATCCGTCATGCTCGGCGTTGGTTCCGCGCAAAAAAGCGTGGGGCAGGGCGAGCGGGACGGGGCGATGTGTAGCAAAATACGCTTTTGGGAGGCGCTCGGGGGGGCGCCTGGGGACGCGCGTGGGAAGGCGCCATGAGACTGGCCGACTGTTTTATCGAATTGTTGTCCTATACCCGGCTGTTTTTGCGCAAGCCGGGTGATCCCTATGAGAAATTCCGCGAGCACGTCGAGTCGCTGCTCAGGACCAGCGGCGAGTTGGCGCGCGGCATGGGTTTCCCGGATGAGGTGTACCGCCAGGCGCAGTTCGCCGCCGTTGCCTATGTGGACGAGGCGGTGCTGACTTCCCAATGGGCCGACGCGCAGCGCTGGCAGGGCCAGCAACTGCAAAAGATTCTGTTCGCCACCTCGCGCGCCGGGGTGGAATTCTTCCAGCGCCTCGAAGCCTTGCCGGCGGCCGAGAAATCGGTGCGGGAGGTGTTCTATTTCTGCCTGATGCTGGGCTTCAAGGGGCAGTACGCTTTTACCTCGGACCGGCTGATGCTGGACTCGATCAAGCAAAAGCAGCTCGACGTGCTGGTGCAGGGTTCCGAGGCCGCCGGGCTGGACGCCAAGCACCGCCTGTTTCCCGATGCCTACCCGGCCGGCGGCGAGGTGCAGCCGGTCAAGCGTGGACGCTTTTCGCGCGGTGAGCTGGCCTGGATGATCGCCCCGCCGGTGATCTTGCTGCTGCTGTACGGTTTTTACTATTTCTCGATCGACCAGCTGGTCGGCAATTTCAATCTTTTCGTGAAGTGATGCGCGCATGAAAACGCTCGGCAAATTCCTGCTGATCGTATTGCTGATCCTGCTGGTGGCGTTCGGCTGCGTATGCCTGGTCTGGTACGCCGGCTGGCCGCAATGGGCCGGCTGGACGCTGTTCGCCGCCTTTTTGCTGCTGGTGCTGGCGTTTGACTTTTTCAAGCGCATGAGCATCAAGCTGATCGGCGTGTTCAAGGCGCGCGAGGCGCTGAAGGAACCCAGCGGCGGCCCCGTCGGGACGGCGCGCCCGCAGCCCAGCCTGGTGGCCGAACTGATGAGCGAGTGGAAGCGCGGCATCCGCCTGCTCAAGACCTCCAGCCTGTCGCGTTACGGCAATCCCCTTTACGCCTTGCCCTGGTACGTCGGCCTGGGCACGCAGGGGGCAGGCAAGACGGCGGCGATGCAGCGCGCCCGCCTGGCCTCGCCGATCCAGGAAACGCCCATCCTCGGCCAGGTCAAGCCGACCCGCACCATTGATTGGTGGCTGTTCGACAAGGCGGTGATCGTCGACCTCTCCAGCCGGTACGTCGTCAATCCGCAGGACAAGGGCGTGCAGGCGGAATGGAAAAAGTTCCTGAGCCTGCTCGCCGGGGTGCGCCGTCGCGAGCCGCTGAATGGCGTGATCGTGACGATCGCCGCCGACGAACTGCTGTACTCCTCGCGCGAGCGGATGCTGGAGCGCACCCGCAGCTTGCGCATCCGCATCGATCAGCTGATGCGCCTGACCGACACGCGCTTCCCGGTCTACGTGGTGGTGACCAAGTGCGACACGCTGTACGGCATGACCGAGTTCAGCGACCACCTGCCGCCGGAAACGCTCAAGCAGGCGCTGGGCTATGTGCACCAGGCCGACACCCGCTACGCGCGCGAATTCCTCGACAACGCCTTCGTCAGCGTCGCCGAACGCCTGCGTGACCTGCGCCTGGTGATGACGCGCGACATGGAGCAGGTCTCCGCCGGGCTGCTGCTGTTCCCGAATGAGTTCGAGCGCCTCAAGCCCGCGCTGGACGAGTTCTTCAGCGCCGCCTTCGGTGAAGACCCCTACATGGAAGCGCCGATGCTGCGCGGCCTGTTCTTCACCAGCAGCCAGCAGGGCGGCGGCGTCTCCTCCTTCGTGCTGAAGGACTCGAACCTGCCCGAGCAGACCTCGATCCTGCGCATCCGCGAGAAGGCGCTGTTCCTCGGCGACCTGTTCTCCGGCGTGCTGTCTCACGACCGCAACCTGCACCATCCGCTCAACCAGGCGTTGCGCTGGGGCCGCATCACCCGCAACCTGGGCTTGAGCACCTGGGTGCTGGCCTGCACGCTGCTCGCGGTGGTGTTCACCGGCTCGTTCCTGCACACCTGGAGTACGGTGATCGAGCTGCGCGAGTCCTACCCCGCGCTGCCGCAGGTGTCGGGCAAGTTCGCGCAGGACCTGAACGCCCTGTCGCGCCAGCATGCGGCGCTGAACCGGCTGGCCGAGCGCAACGACCATTGGTGGGTGCGCTGGCTGCCCTTCAATTCGCCGGTGCGCGGCCTGGAGCAGCGCCTGGCGCAGGCTTACGCCGGCGCCTTCAACCGTTTCGGCGTGGCCGAGATCGACAGCCGCCTGGCGCGGCGCCTCAATCCCTTGCAGGCCAACCAGATCACCGAGCCGATCGACATCCAGTTCGTGGTGCGGCGCCTGAACCTGCTGCGCCTGGAAGCCGAGGGCGGCCCGCGCGCCGACCTGGAAGGGCTGCCCGACCCGGTACCCACGCCGCTGGCCCTGGCCAAGGTGCATGGCGAAGTCTCGCCCTACGACCTGTCGCCCGAATCGGCCTCGACCTACAACACCCTGTACCGCGCCTACCTGCGCCGCGAGTCGCGTCCCGAGGTGCTGGGCGAGGAGCGGGCGCGCCTGGAGAGCTGGCTCAACCAGCTCGCCATGTCGGGCGGCAATATGGACTGGCTGGTCACCTGGGTCGACGAGCAGCCCGGCATGCGCCCGGTCATGCTGGCCGATTTCTGGCGCGGCTCGCGCCGCGCGCCGGACGAACTGATGGTGCGCGCCGCCTTCACCACACGCGGCCTGAACGCGATCGACAAGTTCCTCTCGGAAGTGGAGAAGAGCATGGGCAACCGCAACTTCAGCGAGCGGCGCATGGCTTTTCTCACTTGGTATCGCGGCGCGCGGGTCAAGCAATGGCAGGACTTCGCGCAGGACTTCGAGCGCGGCAAGCTGACGCTGGCCTCCGAATCCGAATGGCGCTCCCTGCTGTCGCGCCTGATGACCGACCAGGGCCCGCACCTCGCCCTGCTCAACCGTATCAACGACGAACTGCGCGAGACCCCGGAAGAGGCCACGCCCGCGTGGCTGAAGCTGGCGCGCCGCTGGCAAGGCGTCAAGGCGCTGGGCAAGGCGGACGGCATTATCGGCCAGGCCGGCCGCGTGACCGGCGTGCTCGGCAGTTCCGGGCCGCAGATCCTGCGCGATACAATGAGCGGTGGGGTCAGCGAAGGCAAGAGCCTGATCGAGAACCAGCTCAGCGCCGGCAAGTCCTACGCGACCTACGCGGGCGAAGTGAACAAGGCGGCGCTTGAAGCCGCCGGCGGCATGGGCAAGGCGGCGGGTCTCGCCTCCGGCCTGTTCCAGGTCGCCGCCGACGCGACGGGAAATGCGGCAGCCAAGGACCCGGCGCCCCTGGCCCAGGCTTACGATGCGCTCAAGGAATTGCGCGGCAACCTGATGGAGCCCTCGCCCGAATCCGAGACCGGCTGGCGCCTGATCGGCGGTCCGCTGCAGTTCCTCTCCCAGTACACCCAGCAGCAGGCCTCCTGCAACCTGCAGAATGAATGGGCCAAGTCGGTGTTGTTCCCGCTCAAGGCCGCAGCTTCGCCGAGTGAGGCGACCGATATGCTGTACGGCCAGAAGGGCCTGCTCTGGGCCTTCACTGATACCGCCGCCAAGGGCTTCCTGCAAAAAGGCGCAAGCAACTTCCAGCCGGTCGAGTCCTACGGCTCCAAGCTGCCGTTCACTCCCGAGTTCCTGCAGTTCGCCGGCGCCGCTCTGGGCCGGCAGCAGGAGATGAACATCGGCGTCAAGCGCGCCGAGATCGCCAAGGAGCAGGCGCAGGTGATGGCGCAGGGCGTCGAGGTGGACGCCAAGAAGAGCCAGACCGACCTGGGCGTGCGCGGCAAGGAACTCGAAGCGCAGATCGCCCAGAACCGCCAGGCGCAGGAGAAGCTGCGCACGGCTCCCGCGCAGTTGACCCTCAACGCGCTGCCCACCCACGTCAACCAGGACGCGCGCGCCTTCCCCTTCGCCACCATTCTCACCTTGCAGTGCGCGCCCGAGCCGAAGACGCTCGCCAACTACAACTTCCCGGCCACCGCCGCCTTCACCTACACGCCGAACCAGTGCGGCGACGTGTCGCTGCTGATCAAGGTGGAGAACCTGTCGCTGGTCAAGATGTGGACCGGGCCGAACGCGCTGCCGCAACTGCTGCTTGATTTCTACGATGGCCAGAAGACCCTGACGCCGGACGACTTCCCCGGCCAGAAGGCGGCGCTGGACTCGATGAACATCAAGGCGATCAACGTGCGCTACCAGTTCTCCGGCCACCTGCAGGTGCTGCGCCAGGCCGACGAGCTGTTCGAGCTGAAGCGCAAGGAAGTGGCGATGGTCGAGGAGGCGCGGCGCATCGGCAGCTACATGGTCGGCGTCGACAACAAGACCTACCTGGAGAAGAAGGACGACCTGAAAACCAAGCAGGACGAGCTGGTGACGCGCGAGAAGCAGCTCGGCAGCGAAGTGCTGGCCAGCCTGCGCGTGCCGCCCACCGCCGCCGAATGCTGGACCCCGTCGGCCGAGTGGCTGCTGGCGACCCCGCCGCAATACAACATCCCGGTGCCCAAGGCGGCCAAGCGCGTCATCACCCGCGCGCCGATGCCGGTGCCGGCGGTCGGCGGCGGCTACCAGATCCAGATCGGCATTTTCGGCAAGCCGGAAACCGACCGCCTGGCCCTTCGCCTGCGCGAGGACGGCATCACCCCGGAGGTGGTGCAGCTGACCGGCATCCGCCAGCACCTGTACCGGGTCCGCGTCGGCTCGTTCGCCTCGCGCGGCGAGGCCCTGGCCAAGCTCGCCGAGATGGACTCGCGCTACAACGTGGTCAGCGCCGCGGTGGCGCGCGGCGAAGGCGATGGCGGCACCATCGCCGGGCCGTCCGCCCAGAGCATGCCGGCCGAGCGCCCGCGCCGCCGCCGCGGCCTGCCGATGGCGCGCGACGCGATGCGCCCGGAAGACATGCGCCCGGTTGCCTGGCCGATGACCTGGCCGGTGCCGCCGGTGACCCGCCCGGTCGCGACGCGACCGAAAGCGAACGTGCCGGCACGCCGTCAGGCGGCTTCCGTTCAGACGCAAACGCAAACGCAAACGCAGACGCAGACCCAGGCTCAGGCAGCCTCCGCCCCTGTTACACTGGCGCCCAGGCCGCGAGTGCGCGCGCAGGAGTCGGGCGAGGCTGTTCCGGTCCGCGCCGCCGCACCGACCGTGGCGAGCAAAGCGGCGGCCAAGGCGCCGGCCGAGCCGCGCTTGCAGGCTTCCAGCCTGGAGTCGCTGACGCAATCGATGCAGAGGATGGGACGTTGATCGTTTTCAATTTGAGTTGTTCCGCGGATCACCGCTTTGAAGGTTGGTTTGCTTCGGGGGAGGAGTTCGACGCGCAGCGCGGCCGCGGCCTGCTCTCCTGCCCGATGTGTGGTTCGTCCGAGGTCAGCAAGCAGCTCTCGGCCCCGCGCCTGAACCTGCACGCGCAGGCACACGCGCAGGCACAAGCGCAAGCTGTCGAGCGTCCTTCCGCGCACGCCGGCCATGCGGCCCGCGCCTCCGCTGGCGGCGGCCCCGTGCCGGCTGCCCCGCAGCCGGTTGCCGTGTTGTCCGGTCAGCAGCAGGAAATGCTGCGCGAACTGGTGCGGCAGGTAGTGGAAAGCACCGAGGATGTCGGCCCCCAGTTCGCCGAGGAGGCGCGGCGCATCCATTACAAGGAAGCCGAAGCCCGCGCCATCCGCGGCGTGGCCACGCGCGAAGAGGCCGAGGCCCTGGTCGAGGAAGGCATCGAGGTCGCGCAGTTGCCGGTGACCATCGTCGACAAGTCGCGCCTGAATTAGGCGGGCACCCGTGCGGCGACTGCTCCGCCGTCCACCTGCCCCTGCGCCCGCTTGCCATCGGGCTGTCCCTGATTCGAACCCGGGCCGCTTCATCGCGCGCCTGAACATGCGTGGCTTGCGCGCCTGATTTTCCGTGCGCCGATTCCGTTCCCGCCGGAGGCAAATCCGAGCAGGCCGCCCGGCAATCTCGGTTATCATCATTCGATACCCTAAAGGATGGCGCGAACGCCTGTCGCGCTCCCGCCCGCCGTCCTGGAGCGAAGAGACAATGGACCTGAACTACAGCGCGGACGACCGCGCGTTCGCCGCCGACGTGCGCGCCTGGCTCGAAGCCAATCTCCCCAAGGAACTGCAGGCCAAGGTGCTCAACCACCGCCGCCTGGCCAAGGACGACCTGGTGCGCTGGCACAAGGCCATGGCCGCCAAGGGCTGGGCCGCGCCGAACTGGCCGCAGGAATGGGGCGGCACCGGCTGGACCCCGACGCAGAAACACATTTTCGACGAGGAGTGCGCGCGCGCCGGCACGCCGCCGATCCTGCCGTTCGGGGTCAACATGGTGGCGCCGGTGATCATGCGTTTCGGCAACGAGGCGCAGAAGCGCCATTACCTGCCGCGCATCTACGACTGCACCGACTGGTGGTGCCAGGGCTATTCCGAGCCGGGTTCGGGTTCCGATCTGGCGTCCCTGAAAACGCGCGCTGAACGCCGCGGCGACAAGTACATCGTCAACGGCCAGAAGACCTGGACCACCCTGGGCCAGCATGCCGACATGATCTTCTGCCTGGTGCGCACCGACCCGGAAGTGAAAAAGCAGGAGGGCATCTCCTTCCTGCTGATCGACATGCGCACGCCCGGCATCACCGTGCGGCCGATCGTGACCATGGACGAGGACGTCGAGGTCAATGAAGTGTTCTTCGACAATGTCGAGGTGCCTCTGGATAACCTGGTGGGCGAGGAGAACAAGGGCTGGACCTACGCCAAGTACCTGCTCGGCCACGAGCGCACCGGCATCGCGCAGGTGGGGCGCTCCAAGCGCGAGCTGGAGTTCCTCAAGCGCGTTGCGGCCGAGCAGCAGGTCGGCGGCGTCTCCCTCATGCAGGACATCCGCTTCGCCTCCAAGGTTGCCGACCTGGAGATCGAACTGATGGCCCTGGAAATGACCGTGCTGCGCGTGGTCTCCGCCCAGGCGCAGGGCAAGGGCCCGGGGCCGGAGGCTTCGCTGCTCAAGGTCAAGGGCACCGAGATCCAGCAGCGCCTGACCGAACTGATGATCGAGGCGATCGGCCCGCGCGCGCTGCCTTTCCACGTCGAGAGTTTCGAGGAGGTGCCGGAAGGAGTGGAGGAGGGCAAGGATATCGATCCGCTCGCCGCCTACTACTTCAACTTCCGCAAGACCTCGATCTACGGCGGCTCGAACGAGATCCAGAAAAACATCATGACCCAGATGATCCTGGGCCTGTAAAGAGACGAACCAGCGGGAGACGATCATGGACTTCACCTTCACCGACGAACAGCAGCAGTTGCGCGACGCGGTGCGCCGCTACCTTTCGCAGGAATACACCTTCGAGGCGCACAGGAAAATCATCCACGGCGCAGGCGTGAGCCCGGAGACGTGGAGCGGTTTCGCCGAACTCGGCCTGTTAGGGGTACCGGTGCCCGAGGCACAGGGCGGTTTCGGGGCCAACGGCGTCGACCTCCTGGTGGTGATGGAGGAGATGGGCCGCGGCCTGGT
>Ga0307511_10000294_pt1 | contig 52689 bp, 34 predicted proteins | sample 13_EM_MG_FD_200266 | JGI IMG/M metagenome (GOLD analysis project Ga0307511, IMG submission 200266) | Populus trichocarpa ectomycorrhiza microbial communities from riparian zone in the Pacific Northwest, United States - 13_EM | ecosystem: Host-associated > Plants > Roots > Unclassified | place... | reverse complement strand
CGCCTTAACGAACATTTTCCTGTTAATTTCAAGATATTCTTTGTCATTTGAATAAGCTCCATATTCATTCTCGACCTGAACCAGCAGGATGTTACCCCCATTCGTCACCAGTAATGGAGACAACTCCTTCCCAACCCTGTTAATATAGCTTTCGTATTCCTTCAGATATTGCTGTTCTTTACTTCTTACCACTAATCCCTTGATGTTCTGCAGCCAATAGGGGTATCCGCCGAATTCCCATTCCGCACAAACATAGGGGCTGGGCCGAAGTACAACCCACAATCCTTCTTCCTTTGCAATTCTTACAAATGCCGCAATGTCATTATTGCCCGAAAAATCGAATTTTCCTTTTTCCGGCTCATGTACGTTCCAGAATACGTATGTTCCGATGGTATTGATGCCCATAGCCTTTGCCATCTTCATCCTTTGCCTCCATGCCTCCCTGGGGATCCGGGGATAATGCATCTCCCCTGATATTATTTGAAAAGGCCGCCCATCCAATAAGAATGCCGAATCATTTACCGTAAACGAATGCTTCTGTGCGAAGGAAGAACCTGCCGTAAGTACTATCAATAACACAGTAAAAAAAAATCTATACATCTTTCATATTTTTATTGGTCAGTAAAGAGCCTGATTATGCAATCGGCCCGGCTATCAATATTTTATCTACACTTGAAAATCCGCAGTCGTTCATTATTTATCCCCACTAAAATCAAATTATCGCCCTTGCCATTTTTTATCAATTTCATGTCTTTCACATCGCCCTTTATAAAGACCCCATCGTTTATATGAGTTATGGGCAGGAAATTCCCCTTGCCGGTTCCTTTCAGAAATAAGCCATAACCAGCATCATAGCGGCCCGTCATCACTTCTGCCTGGTACTCATTACCCGCCAGCAATAGATCCAATTTGCCATCTCCGTCGAGATCATGGGCCAGGATAGCATTCACGGGGGCAAACTGGGCTTCTGCCGGCAAAATATGTTTCCGGTATTTTCCATTTCCCAGGTTCTCAAACCAGCAGGTATGCAATTCATTACAATGGAGGGTAAGAGCACCTTTCAACATATCGTCCGGAAAGAGTTCGGCGAATTCAGCCCTTGCGAAATCGGTATTTTTCAAAAACCGCTTTTTAAAAGAAGGTATTTGCCGGGTGAGCTGACCCAAATTCATCCCAAGCTGTAATGTCATCTTTCCGGCATCATCTGGTATATAATAGCAGAGAAGGGGATCGATCCGCCCATTCCCATCAAAATCTTTCGCCAATAACTCCATCGGCGTCCCTGCCGAAACGTGGTACGGATTGTTGGATCCCAGGTTGCCGGCTATGATATCCAGATCTCCATCGCCATCTACGTCCGCCACTGCAAGGCTCCTCCACATGCCATAATCATTTTCCAGCCCCATTGAATGGGCCTCTTCCTTCATCTTCCCCTGATCGGCTTTGAAAACACGTATTGGCATCCAATCGCCGGCGATGATCAGCTCATTTTGCCCGTCGCCGTCAAGATCGGCCCAGACAGACGCAGTTACCATTCCCGGCTCGGATAGGGCAGGGCATACCTCCCGGGTGATATCCACGAATACTCCATTTCGATATTCCAGTAAAAAGCTTTTTGGAGGATAAGGGTACTCCAGCGATACTCTCCCGCCAATAAACACGCGCAAAGGCTCCCGTCCCCCGCCTGTAAAACTGATGCTTTGTGCGATGGTATTGATGGAAGACGGAAAGGCGGAACGGCTCAACGTAAAATTACCTTTGCCATCGTTGAGGTACAGCCTGGGTGTATGGAACGGGGAGCCTTTATCGAATTCGGTACTTCCGCCTACAACGATCAGATCGGGATCATGATCTCCATCGACATCCACCAAAATAGACTGCATATCCTCCTCGTATTTGGGGCCATTTACCAATGGCGTGCTTAGAAAGGTTCCATTCTTTTGCTGCAAACACACCTCCCCCGACTGTCGGAAAGCGCCTCCGATAAAAAAATCGGTAAGGCCATCCCCATTCATATCGCCGGTACTTATAAATGGACCAAGCTGTGAGTATTTTTGCGGGAGCAGAGGGGTAAAGGAAAAATCATTAAAGAAGCTTTCCTGCTGCCTGAAATTGACCTGAAGAGAATCAGTTATGTCAATAAATAATTGCGAGGACAGACTGCCTCCGGCAGTCTGGATATTAGGAAGAGTTGGGGTGACAGCCTCATTTTCGTTGAGTAACAGCGTTGTATCTATCGCAGGATTTTGCAAATGCTGCTGCTTCCCATTTGGCCAGGTGACGATTACGCTATCGGGCCGGCTGCTTTTGCCAAGACCGAAGTGTAGTCTTGTATCCACAGAAGAGGCGTATCCCCTGACAGGATATTGCTCCACCAACTGCGCAAGGCCATTTTGCCAGAGCAGAATTTTCGCGCCCAATCCGTTCCGGTTCAGGCTGTCCCCCCGCAGCACAAAATTTACAAAATGATTGGCAGCATCATTTTTTTCAGGCCCGCGGCTATTATTGATATATATAGAAGCTTCCTCGTTAATATTATTGACTACAAGATCCAGGTCGCCATCATTATCCAGGTCCACATAGGCTGCTCCATTGGAGATGGTTGTTTCATCGATCCCGGAGAGGGATGATTGATTGGAAAAATGGCCATTACCATTGTTGTGGAAATAATAATGGCGCAAAGCTACCTTTCCCATACTGTCCAGTTGGCCTCTTAGTAATCGCTCCCTTACTTTCTTGTCGATCGTCCCATAAGTTTCTGATCGGTAATTGATAAAATCCGAATTGATGAGGTCTCGCCCCATTCCATTGGTAATGCTGATATCCTTGTAGCCGTCGTTGTCAAAATCAACCAGCAACACGCTCCAGCTCCAATCTGTTTCGCTCATTCCCGCAAGCTGGCCGATTTCGCTAAAGTAGGGTAGGACCGTATCCCCTTTTTGGCGGACTCCCCGGTTCAACTGAAGCATATTTCTCATAAACTCCGGCTGATATCCTGCCCTTCTTTCTATTTCATAGCGCGTGTAGTTCATGAAGGAGAACATCATCTTCTTCCGGTAATTATCTTCAGGCATCATGTCTAAAGTGGCAATATCAGGGAGCCCGTCATTGTTAATATCCGCTGCGTCCACTCCCATGCTGCTATAGCTTTGGTGCCCGAGCGATTCGGCAATGATATTGGTGAACGTTCCATTCCTGTTATTCATCCACAAAAGATCATTGCTTAAATAATCATTGGTGACATATATATCCGGCCATCCATCTCCATTGAAATCGCTCACCACTACCCCAAGTCCATAGCCATCGTCTTTGATGCCGGCAGATAAGGAGACGTCTTTAAAATAGGGATGGTTTGTGCCCGGAAGGATGCCCATGTTCTTATACAGCTTATCCGTCCTGATGGAATGTCCGCTGGTATCGGGCTTGACAATATCATTTTGTGAAACAACAGGATGCAGCTCATGATTAACAAGGTATATATCCAGTCTCCCGTCATGATCAAAGTCGAGGAACGCTGCTTGTGTGGAATAGCTCGTATCAGCCAGTCCGTATTCCGAAGCGCTCTCCGTAAAAGTAAGGTCATGGTTGTTGATGAAAAGCAGGTTCTTTCTTTTACTGCCTGGTACATTGCCCGATACACAAACGTAAATATCTGCATACCCGTCATTGTTAATATCCACTACACTGATACCCGTGCACCAACTGGTCGTTTCGAGGCCCGCACTTTTTGTGATATCCCGGAAGTGATGATTCCCCAGGTTCAGATAGAGCCGGCAGCTGCCTTGCGATGCCCCGAAAAAAAGATCGGGCAGGCCATCGTTGTTAAAATCCCCCACGCCAACGCCACTGCCCATATAGGCATATTCGTCAACGACCAGGTTGACAGAATCGTTCTCTGTGATGGTATTACTAAAATGGATGCCGGAAGTTCCGGCATCCAGCTTGCTGAAAAAGGTCTCTGTTTTATTGTTCTCTTTGCAGGATAGGACGAGGATTTGACACAGCAGCAGCCATGGCAGGAATAATCGGTTTATATTTTGGCCACTGGCTTTCAATACTAATGGTAATTTGCCGTCAAGGTAGTGACGCTTCTCGAATCCAGCTGAATATTGTCAAGGGCCATACTGGATTTCTTCAAATTCTTGGTACTGCTGGTCACATAAGCCGTAAAACTACTCCCGGTCAGGTTGGCCGATCCGCCCAATCCTCCAAAAGATATAACAGAAGAATTTGCCTGGGTATTTATAATGACGATAACCAGTGTATGGCCGACAGGGTCTATATAGGCCGATACCATGATACCGCCCGCTGCATACACCGGATCCGTTTGATTGTTGAAAACGGCATCCACTCTGATCATTCCGGGCCTGACGAACCTCGAATAATTGCCCATACACCACAGTTGTTTTGAATCGGACACCAACCCGTCTGTCTTTGACATTTCCGGATCCATCGTGCCCGATGGGCCATTAATATACACGAGTCCGTCGCTGTAATTATAAGGGTTAATACCCAGCCACCATTGCCAGGATGAGGTATTGGCAATAGCCAGGTCGTTATGGATCACTTTGGCCACATATAAACCGTAATCAATATTCGTATTTCTCGGATAGCCGTTCAATGATCCACAGATATCGCCTAAGACTCCAAATTCCGTCATCCACAATTGCAGAGAGGAGTTGGTATTCATTGCGCTGGTATGTGCCGCCTGGCGGTCCTGTACCAGTGTATTGTCCGGGCAGGTAGTAAAATAGCTGTGATAAGAAATGGTATTGTCAACATTGGGCACGTTGCCAATATAGTTTGAATTGGAAGGATTAAACCATTGGTTTATCTGGTCACCCCGGTTATCTGACGTCGCCGTGTTCAGAAAAGTCACTTGCCCCGCTTCACCGGTTACGACATGGGCGTTTACTCCATTTGTCTGCAGATCGGGGCCGAGGACTTTCACCAGATTCGCAATATCAGTATTGGAAGCCGCCGTCCCCTCCTGGTTGTTGGAGGCCCCCCAATTCCATTGCGGTTCATTGACGGGACTTATATAATCCAGAGGGGTACTGGTTCCCTGAAAATGCTTACATACCTGGACGAGAAAATCAGCATAGTTCTGAAATTTGGAAGCGCTCAGGCTGAATTGAGGAGAACCGGTGCCATAGGCTCTGGCATTCGTGGTCATATAAACGGGAGGAGAAGCTGCAAAACCCAGCAGATACTTTACACCCCTCTGCTTAGCGGCATTCATAAACCATTGCTGGCCTTGTTGCTTATTCCAGTTATAGGTGCCATCGGGGTTAAGAAAGCATTCCTCCCGCCTGTATTCGTCTGCTATGCCACTTGAATCTCCCTGCTCAAAGCTGCCGGCGCCAATATTAAATCTCCATAGCGACAACCCAATGCCCTTTGGGTTGCCTGCTGAATCCACATCCATGCTAAAGAGATAATCGGCTATCTGGTTTTTCTTTGTAAGGTTCCCCCAGTTACCCACGAACTTCGACGACCATGCATCAGATGCTCCGAAACTGTGAATAGTTTGATGCGTATTCGTCAGGTTCACCTGCAGCGTTGCTTTTTGCTGGCAGGTGTCTATGCCATTGACAAGGCAGGGATTTGTTGGCGGAAAAGAAGAAGAGGAAGAGCCTTTCTTACAACTCAACGCCAAAGAGAGTATTACAAATAAAATATTTACCATGGACGGTCGGGATCTTTTCATTTAGCTTTCATTGAGTACTGGGTTAATAACCAGGGTTCTGTTTAATGACTCCGCCGCCTGCCTGAATTTCCTGCTGCGGAATAGGAAAGAGGTCATTGGTCCCCGGTATATAAAGTTTCCCTTTATTGGCAGGCACTTCGGCGAGATTGGTCCTGCTGTCATAGGGATCGGTATTGGTCTGTAGCCATTGCACATACGAACCATTGGGACCGAACATGGAAGACATTAATGTAGTACCGTTCACTTTTACCCTATGCAGGTCATCCCATCTCACATCTGCATATTCCCCTGCCAGTTCCAGTCTTTTCTCCAGGATAATAGCATTGACCAATGCATCGCCGGACAAACCAGTCTTGGGCGCCAGATTTACCCGCGCTCTCACCTGGTTGAGTAATGAGCTGGCTGTTGTTGCATCTCCATTCCGGGCAGCCGCTTCGGCATAGATCAGCAGCACATTGGCCAATCGCATAAATATATAAGGTTTCGGTTGCCAGCGGTTGGCATAGCCTTGATTGGCAGGACTCCGTTCTGCCAGTGGGATATAGTATTTCCTCCAGTTCCTTGCCGAGGTGTTGCCACTGGGGTTGCCATTCCAACTGGTCACTTGCGGATCCCCTGCAACAGCCTGCCCGTTTTTGATGATGGTATTGACCCTTCGGATACTATCCCCTTCATTTAAAAAAGCATCTTCCAGGTTGCTGCTGGGCACATGCCAGCCCCAGCCTCCGTCAACACCGCTTCCGGCCGTAACCGGATCCACATTTCCGATCAGGTTGTTAGAGCCAATCTCGAAGATCGACTCCTTCCCGTTGTAATAAGCGGTTTTGAAAATATCGCCATAATTTGGTTCGAGCTGATATTCATTCAACGCCGTCAATTGACTTGCCGCCAATACCGTAGAATCGTAATGACCGGACCACAAATTCGCATAGGCCAGATAGGCCAGGGCTGCTCCCTTGCTGGCCCTTGCCATATCCTGGGGACTTGTATAATCCTTACGTTGAGGCAGATTGGCTGCCGCAAATTCGAAATCGGCATTGATGAATGCCCAGACCTGATCGATCGTAGCTCTTGCCAGCGGGATCTGACTTTGGGTGGTGCTTTCCGTATAGAGCGGCACCCCTCCATAATTCTTTGCCAGGTCCATATAAAAGAACCCTCTCAGGAACCTCATTTCGGCCACCAAACGGGTTTTCAATTGAGCATCGATAGTCGACGTGGCTAAATTGGCGATCCCGAAATTGCACTGACCGATCCCTATATAAGCAAATTGATAAAGGCCTGCAACATCACCAGCGGTAGGATTAATACTCTCCAAACTGCCAACAGCCCGATAAGACGCAGCATTGCTGAATCCTCCCAAATTTCCCAGCCATCCGTTATCCGTTGCCGTTTCGAAAATGAGCCTCGTCCACATTGTCTGCCACCAGTCATTTTGGTTGATGGCTGAATAGCAACCTGTCACATAGTTGATACTACCCGCGGATGTTTGAAATACACCGGTGTTCTGTACAGTTTGTAACCCATAGTAAGGAATATCCGTGAAACTCTTCTTGCAGGAAGAGAGAATAAAGACGCCCGAAAAAAAACAGGCCAGTATGATTTTAATATTTTTCATATTTACAATATTATAGGTGAGAATTATAGTCCCAAGCTTAAACCGGCATTAAATGATTTGGGAACCGGGTATTGCCCTCTGTCAACACCCTGATACTGCTGGCTATCGGATTGCACTTCAGGATTAAAGCCCTTATATTTTGTGATGGTAGCCAGGTTCTGCGCTCCCACATAGATGCGGACACTCTTAATGCCATTCACTTTCAGGAAGGGGAGGCTGTATCCCAATTGGATATTCCGAATCCTGGTAAAGCTGCCACTTTCCACATACCAGCTGGAGAAATTATAATTGTTTCCGGTGGCCGGGTTGGGATTGGCTGCATTGGGATTGTCAGCCCTCCAAACCTTGTTATAGCTCCCGGCAATTACATTCGATGCGCGGTCACCGGTGATCAGGTAACGCTTGGTGGTATTGGCTACTTTTTGCCCATAGGAACCGTACAACTCTACGAGAAGATCCAATCCCTTGTAATCAGCTTTGATCGAAAAATCCATATTTAATTTCGGATAGGGGTCGCCCAAAAAGGTGCGGTCACCTGCCGTATTAATGGTACCATCGTTATTTACGTCAACGTATTTAAAATCTCCCGCCTTAGCCAATGGCTGGATCATATTGCCATTCTTATCCGTATAGGCATTGACTTCCGCCTGTGACTGGAATATGCCGGCCACTTTATAGCCGTAAAAAGCTCCGACTCCACCCTTGGTATACATTCTTGTAAAGGACATCCCAAAACGCTCCTGTTCCCGATAATCATCCTGAACCCCCACATCCAGCCCCTCGACAGAACCGAGGCTCCGGTAGATGGATTTTACATGGCTTAAAGAGATCCTGGGGATGATCCTTAACCCCTGAGGCGTAGAAAAAATATAGCTGGTCGAAAATTCCCAGCCTTTGTTCCCAATACTGGCCACGTTGGCTGTTGGAGAATTGGGCTGTCCTGCACTTAAAGGAATAGATGGGAGCGTCAGGATGGCGCCGCTGGACTTATTGTCGAAATATTCGAATTCGAAATTGAGTTTGTTGTTAAAAAGGCTTCCGTCCAGCCCCGCTCCACGATCCATATCCGTTTCCCATTTCAGATTCGGGTTTCCGATCTGCGTGGGTACGGTACCGTACCCTGTCTGACCTGCATATGGATAGGTAGCGCTGGTGGTTACCAGGCTGTACCAGGTGCTGCGGGTAATCGCATCGGCATTCCCTCTTTGACCCCATCTTGCTTTAAACATAAGGTTATTCAGCCAGCCGGCACTTTTCATGAAATTTTCGGCAGACAGGCGCCATCCAACGGAGACGGACGGGAAAAATGCATATTGGTTGCCAGGCGGGAATTTGGAGTTGCCATCTCTTCGTGCGTTGGCGGTTAAATAATATTTTCCGTCATAATTGTATTCCAAACGACCGAAATAAGCAGATCTTTTTACCCAGTACCCGTTGTTGATACCCCCGGTAGGACTGGGATACCCTGTAGGCCCGGTTCCGAAAGCGGACTGAACAGCAGGATTTGTCAAATCCATGTTAAGATAATCGGCATAAGCGAAGAGGGGATTGTTGCCATTGGAACTATCCGCGGAAACTCGCTGACTGCTGCCATAATATTCCTTTTGCTCCGCAGCTTCCTGGCCGACCAGCGCAGTAATATGATGCTTTTCCGCCACACTAAATCTATAAGTCAACACATTGCTCAGTACCCAATTGTATTTTACGTCGAATCCTGTACCTGCCTTAGTCAGTGCACTATAGTTATTCGGGTTCAGATAATATCTCGGGACGAAAAAATTATTCGTACTATCATCCACATTGGCTCCGACGGTGGTGCGGAATGTCAGGTTTTTAAGGGGTTGAATTTCCATGAATGCACTGGATTGGATCCCGTACAACTGATTGGGGCTCAAGGTGGCCTTGTTCATGTTGAACACATAATTGGGGGGAGGCGTTCCATTCCCGGGACCGCCATAAGGTGTTCCATAGGCACTCCATTGCGCATCGTACAGCGAAGGCTGCGCTGAAGCAGGGATATGCTGCAAATTCGGATTAATGAATGGGCTTGTTATAGGATCTGTGCCCAGCAGTCCTAAAAAGTCCACCGGTGTGTTGATCCAGCTTTCATACCGTGGTGCAAGAGATCCTCCGAACTTGAGCCATTCGTTGATCTTGAAATCGCCGGTGAATCTGGCGGTGATCCTTTTCCAATCACCTACCTTGGTGTTGGCATGAGCGTCAGTATAGGACAAGCTCATGGCATATTGCGCTTTTTCAGATCCGCCCGTATAGTTGATCCCTACATTCGTAGTGGGGCTATGGGAATTGATCACAGCATTCCACCAATCCGTTGATCGGGTAGTATCATATTGAGTAATGGGCGTTTCAGCAACGGAAAAGCCTGGGTTGGAAAGCCGCTGGATTTTCAACCATTCCGCGGAACCAGCCATATTAAAAGGCTTTTTAAGCGCCTGGGACTGGTAATTCACAAACACATTCAAATTACTTTGGCCGGCCTTACCTTTTTTCGTTGTTATCACGATTACTCCACTGGCAGCCTGTGCGCCATAGATCGCTGCGGCCGATGCATCTTTCAGCACGTCCATCCTTTCAATGTCCGCCGGATTTATTGAATTAAAAAATCCGCTTTGGATGGGAACTCCGTCCACTATCAAAAGAGGCTGACTGGTTCCCTGAATGGTATATACGCCCCTGATATAAATATTAGGCTGGGCGCCCGGGCCATTTGAGCCGGAGAGCACGCGGACACCCGGCACTTCACCCTGGAGGGAATGCGCGGCATTGGGATCTTTAAAGGTAGTCAGTTCCTTTCCGGATATGGAACCCACTGAGCTGATCAGATCGGCCTTTTTGGTGGTGCCGTATCCCACTACTACCACATCGCCCAGGCCTTCACTCGTCGTTTCCAATTGTACTGCCATATTCCCCTCTTTGGAAACAGGGACTTTTCTGGGGGCATACCCTATATGCGTGAAGAGGAGAATTGAACCCGCAGGCGCATTTATGGTGAACGCCCCTGCATCGTTGGTCTTGGTGGAAATTTTGCTACCGTCCACAGTAACGGTTACATCCGAGAGAGGAGCGCCACCTGCGCTTACTTTTCCTGTGATCACCTGCTGGGCCCTTATCGTGGTCGCGGGCTGCTGGGCCCATAGTGTGGCCGAGGCACAAAATAGCAGGATGCAAATCGATACCATTCTTCGCCCGGCCCGAAGGGAGACAGAAGAATTCCTGGCTGTGTTTACAGCCGAAAGCAATAAACTTCTCATAATGACAAGCTTCGTTTAGTTTTAGTAAAATAGATTCCTATAGCAGCCTTAAGTCGTTTTCATAAGGCGGTCAATGCTGAATGCTCAACTTAACAGATGCAAAATAGGCAGCCAGGAAATGGTTAATGGGGGACAAAACACACAAGAATGGGGGGTAAAATGCGCAAATAGGGCGAATTTTGTTAATTCGTTCAGATTTTAGGTTAGCGTCATTCGTCAACGCTCGAATAAGATCAGCCTCATTCGTCAACCTCCCGGATAATATTTAAATGCTGATTAAAGGATTGCCTGTATTTTTTGATGTATTCGGAGGGGGTCATTCCAAAAATCCCCACAAACTGCTCCCTGAAATACCGTGCATCGCTGATGCCAACCTGGAAAGCAGCCTGGCTGACATTCACATTTTCCGTCAGCATCAGCACAGCGGCTCTTCTAAGCCGGATGGACCGGATAAAAGCGTTCAACCGCTGCCCGGAGATCGTCTTGACCTTCTGGTTGAGCCGTGAATGGCTCATGCCCATCGCCTTGGAGAATTTTTTCATGGTAAACTCCTCATTATCAATATTTTCTTCAATTACTGTGATACATTTCCGAAGGAAGTCCTGGTATTCCTTTGGTACCTTCACGGTGCTCTCCTTTAGGGTAATACTGTCCAGGAAATAGCGCTGCAGAACATTCCTGCTTTTAAGCACCGCTTCCACCCTTGCTATCAGGTGTTCGCTATCGAAAGGCTTGGTAAAATAGTCATCGGCCCCGCCTTCTATCCCTTTTAGCTTGGTTTCTGAGGTAGTGGCGGCGGTAAGCAAAATGACCGGTATATGGCCCATGAACACGGACTGCTTGATTTTGGTGCATAGCTCAATACCATCCATTCCGGCCATATTTATATCGCTGATAATGAGATCGGGAATATGCTCCTCTGCCAGCCGGAATCCGTCGGTACCATTACCCGCAGCATAAAGCAGGTATTTGGAAGAAAAAAGCCGATGTAAGTACTGTAGGATTTCCGCATTATCATCAATCAATAAGATGGATTTTTTATCAGTCACCACTTCTTCAGCCCTTTTGCCGTCAGGGAGGATGCCCGGGGCTTCATCAGGGACTCCGCTCTCTTCCTCCATCAATTCTTCTAAAAGTTCAAATTTCCTTCCCGGCCCTTCCATTATATATGCTTCCCCCAATTCCGGGATCTGCTTCAGGAGGAAAATGGTAAAAATGGCGCCCTCCCCTGGCACGCTTTTGCAGGTCACGGTGCCCTTATGGCGTTCAATAAAATGCTTTACCAGAAAAAGCCCGATCCCGAATCCTGCTTTCCCCTTACTATTGGCATGTACCTGCCGGAATTTGTCAAATACCCTATCCAGATCGTTTTCATGGATCCCGCATCCTGTATCGCTTATTTCAATACAGACCCCCTCCCTGGTCTCCGTCAAAATAAAATCGATCCGTCCCCCGGGAGGTGTAAACTTAAAAGCATTGGACAGAAGGTTGAAAAGAGCTATTTCAATTTTCTCATAATCGCCTTGTATTTGGATCGGTTCCATTGGCGCGATGAAGGGGTAGCTGATCTCCCTGGAGCTCGCCTGTTGGGCAAAACAGTGATATACTTCATTGCATAAAGCAACAATATCAATAGTAGATATCTTTAAGACATCGCCGCCGCTATCGGCCTTTCTGAACAACAGCAACTGATCCACCAGGCTTAGCAGGCGCCGGGCATTCCGGTGAGCGACTGCCAGGTCTTCCACTGGCAACTTGCCCCCCGTCAATGTCATCGCCTTTTTCAGTGGATCTATAATAAGTGCCAGGGGAGACCTGAATTCATGGGATATATTCGTAAAAAAAGATAGCTTCCTTTCAGAAAGATTCTTTTCTTTTTCACTCTCAAGATGGGCCAGTTTGATTTCAAACTTCAGCCTCTCCTGCCTGCGTGCATACTGAATGTACAAATAGATAGACCCGGCAAAGACCATCGCATAAAGTAAGTAAGCCCACCAGGTTTGGTACCAGGGGGGTAGGACTATGATCCTCAGCAGTTGCGCCTCTTTGCTCCATTTGCCATCGGGGCCGGTGACTTTAACTTTAAAGTCATAGCTGCCGGCCTCCAGCCTGGAGTAATTAGCGGTTCGGGCATTACTGATATAAATCCAGCTTTTATCCCATCCATCTAAGTAATAGGCATATTTTATTTTATCTGCTCCGGTAAAAGTGAGCGCGAGAAAATCCAGGGAAAGGATGGACTGGTTAAAAGGGACCGTTATCTGTGTTACCTTTTCCATATCACGGCCTGAAATATAGGAAGTGTCGTCCTCGACTGATTTATCGTTCACTTTTATTCCATCCAGGAAGATCCTGGGTGCATCTTCGCTATAATAGATACTGTCCGGGAAAAAATAATTAAAACCCTTAATGCCACCAAAAAGGAACTCGCCTGTACTCAAAGCCGTAGCTGCATTAAAGCTGAACTGACTGCTCTGTAGTCCGTCCGATTGTGTAAAATTCCTGAACGTTCTTGCTTTTAGATTGAATTTTACCAATCCATTGAATGTGCTGATCCATAAAGTCCTGTTGTCATCTTCCAGAAACCGCAATAGCATATTGCTTGGCAGTCCATCTTTTGTCGAATACTGGGTAAACTGCCCGTTGCTTTTATTGAAAAGAAAAAGTCCCCCGCCCTGGGTGCCAATCCATAAATTTTTATCCCGGTCCTCATGAATGCACCGGACGGGGTAGCCGATATTATAAATGGCATGTTTTCTCAGCTTTCGATCAATTCTGATAAGTGTGGTATAATTACCTCCCCAAAGATTGCCTTCACTGTCTTCGGACATGCATTGAAGATTGGTAAGGCTATTGTCAAATAGCACAAAATTATTCGAAGCCCTGTCAAAATAATATAAACTACCCTCATTGGTAGCGCTGGCCCACAGCGTTCGTTGTGCATCTTCGAAAAGGAACCAAACATTATTTTCTTCCGCGTTGGTGACGGGGTTAAAACAATTGTACCTTTCAAAGGTGCCTGCCGCTTTATTAAATCGGTTAACTCCCCCAAACCAGGTTGACATCCATAGGTTGCCCTTATAATCCTTGACGATACTGGTGATAAAGTTACTGCTGATGCCATTCGGTTCGGAGGCGGTATGCCTGAAACACAGATAGCTGTTCTTTGTCCGATCCCAATACCTTAGACCTGCCCCGTCAGTACCGATCCAGACATTGCCTTTCGTATCTTCACAAAAGGAGAGTATGAAATTATCCACTAAGTTACCGCCGGAGGGTGGCTCGTAGACTACTTTTCCAAAGGGTAGGGCGGAAGGGTCGATAATATTGATGCCGCCTCTTAAAGTGCCGATCCATTTGCGCCCTTCTGCATCTTCATAGATCGTATATATGGAATTGCTGTTTATCTGATGTCTTCCATTGTCTGCCGCAATTGGGTTTGCTAAAGACGCGTTATCCGGCAGGGCCCATAGGCCTGCACCGTCCGAACCTATCCACAAAACCCCCTGTTTATCGGAGCACAAGGTCACAACCTTGACTTTGGCAGGCATAAAATTACCGGAGTAACTATTTGACCTGGGGTCGTATAGAAAGAGCCCGACATCATTTGCCAGCCACAGCCTTCCCTTTCGATCGGTCTTCAGGCTATTGCCCTGCTGAATGGTGCTGTTTACCCGCAAGAGTTTTTTTTGAGTGGGGTCATAACTAAATAACCCTTCATGTTGCACAAATACCCACAGGTGATGATCAGCGCTCTGTTCCAGGCCCGTCACGTCATAATCCCCGAAGTGTTGGTCATTTAAAGAAATTTGCAAACCAGTAGAAGTGCCATTTTTAAACACCAGCAGTCCATTGTGTTGTGTGGCCACGAGTATGCAGCCAGGACTGACTGCCTTCACGAGATGAACATTATCCTGTAGGTTTTCCACTGACCCTGATAAAGATGTATATCGTACTTTGGAGAATTTTGAGGTGAGCACATTATATATGCTCAGGCCTTTCTGTCCACCCACCCAGATGCAACGGTTCTCATCTTCTTCTATGCTGTAAATAGTATTGGTGGCAAGGGAAGTGGAATCACCGATCACATTGTGGAATACCTTAAACCCATATCCATCATAACGGTTTAGGCCGTCATAAGTACCGATCCATAGAAAGCCATTATGATCCTGGCAGATACTGATGACTGCATTATTGGAAAGGCCTTGCTCTATTCCAAGATACCTGACAGGCAAATCTCTGGCAGTGGCAGCCTGAATAAAAAAAGAGAAAAGATGTAAAATTAGAGCAGTTGGTTTTCTAAAAAGATACATATGGCATTGCTGGTTAATACCTTAGTAATTGATTAGGTTCCTTATAAAGCAGGAAAGTTACAAAAAAGAGCTAACCATTGTCTATTAAGCAATTAGGAAGGGTCAAAAAAAAGGTGAAAAAATTGACAAAAAAATTGCGTAACTCAAAAGTTACTCTTAAGTTTTTATCATCCATTTCGGGGAAAGGCTGGGACCAATATTTTAAAGGCAGTTTGGCCAAGCTGATCAACGAAGGCATGGGACTCCCGCAAAGAAAATCTTTAAAATTCCAGGTAGTGCATGGGTAGTTGCGGACAATTATAGAATATTATATTTGTCCATAAGTCATTTTATGGCTGAGAAAATCATCGGCAGGGATGCCGAAAAGAAAATATTGCAGGATATGCTTGCCTCCGGGGAAGGCGAATTAATTGCTATATTAGGCCGCCGCCGGGTGGACCTGCTGCTAGATCGACAGGATCATTGCATCAATCTTTGTGAGATGAAGTTCTCTGCCAATGAATTTGTCATAAATAAGCAATATGCCGAGGATCTTGATAACAAAGTGAAGGTGTTCAGGACGCAGACAAAAACCAACAAAGCGATCTTCCCTACGATGATCACCACCTATGGGGTAATGAAGAATGATTATTATAACGGTCTTATACAATCGGAAGTGTTAATGAAAGACCTTTTCAGCCAGCCGGCGACGCCATTCATCGATTTGGGAAACGAATATTAAACCTGTGCGCGTTGGCTTTCAGGTATAGCATGGCTCCCTTTACCGCCTCAACAGCAGGCCTGGGAACAAATCCCAACTCTAGTCTTGCCTTGGTAGTATCGAAATCCTGTTGCAGACCGGAGAACATGGACAGGTCCTTCACCGTGAGCCTGGGCGCTTTCCCTGTAACCCTGCTGGTGAATTCCATCAACCGGGCAATGCTATAAAGTATTGGTTTGGGTACGGATAAAGGAAGGCCGATCCTTAACTCGGGAAATAATTCCTGCGCTATTTTCGTGGTATCCCTGATACTCATACATTTTTCATTGCTCAAAATATAACGTTCACCATCCTTGCCCCTGGTAGCAGCCAGCCAGCAGCCCATTGCCACATCCCCGACATCTATCCAGTTGAGTGTGACATTTGTCTCCACAGGGATCTCTTTATTCAATATCATCCGGAGGATATTGAAGGAGACATTCAGGTTACCAAAGGCTTCACTCCCAATCATAGCCGAAGGTAATACCGCCACCAATTCAACATGGTGCTTTTTTGCCAGTTCAAAAGCAAGCTTTTCACCGTCGTTCTTTGAATTATAATACCAGTCTCTCCTGTCGGAATTATACCCATTGGCTTCACGGGCAGGAAGGCGGGTATAATCCAGTGCCGCGATCGAGCTGACATATACGATCCGCTTGACTCCAGCTTCGGCTGCTGCCTCGATCATATTACGTATGCCGTTCATATTCACATCATAGATGTCTTTTACCGGATCTTTGGCCCAGAGGGTAAATACTGCGCCTACAGCATAAAAGGTTTCTACATCCTGCATAGCCCTTATAAGGGATGGCTTGTCGGAGATATCAGACTGGACTACCTCGCAGTTGACCCCCGAAAAGGGTTCTTTGTTCCGGAGATTCCGGACCGATGCCCGGACAGGTATTCCATTTCCAACCAGGAATCTTACCAGGTTGTTCCCCAGGTGCCCATTGGCGCCTGTAACGAGTGATAATTTTGAATTTTCCATTTTTTTGTTTTTGTTTACACAAAGTTGCAATGGAAAAAACAGGATTCACTTGACAAATGTTAGGAAATGATCTGTCTCCTGATGCGGCTCAGACTTTCGGGTTTCATGCCTAAAAAAGAGGCGATATATTGAAGAGGAACATGGTGCAGGATATCCGGATGTTCCTTGAGTAGCTTTTGGTAACGCTGTTCGGCGGTCAAAGTGGCCAGGTCCCTGCTCCTCTGCTCATTATACGCGAGAGATTGCTGAAAGATGGCGATACTGAAATCCTTCATTTTGCTGCTTTCCTGCTGTAGTCTGTCCAGGTTGGACCTTGAGATTCGCAATAATTCGCAATCTGTGATACATTCCACATTCAGATCAGAGGGTATTTGTTGGGTATAGCTGGTGTAAGAGGAAATAAAACCAGGAGGGCAATTAATATGGGTGGTATTCTCATTACCGTTTTCGTCATATTGAAATAATCTTACGTAGCCTGAAATGACAAAATAAAGATACTTCGCCTTTTTTCCCGCCTCTTCGATGATGCGATTGCGGGGATACAATACGGGTTCCCATAATTCCTTACACAAAGCGATATCTGCATCGGTCAGCTTTACATACTGGGAAATGAGCCGGATAAGAGGGGCATGCATGGTGGCGACACTTTAAAGGTGTTTCAAATATACCAATTTGAAACCTTTTATTCAAACCAAACAGTTTGTAAAGCAGCAATTCTCCATCTGGTATTAACCGGTTGAAAATATTGATGTATCTTTAACCTCGAGGAGTAATTGGTTTATGCATAATAAGCTAATATATTGGATACCCGTCGTAGGGGTATTTGTCACTTTGGTGCATTATGAAAAGGATAATGGCATGGGCACTTTCTGGGGCGCTTATCAAACAGCAATGATTCTCATCATTATTTGGACCGTAGCATTTTTTTCGACGTAAAAGTATTGCTGTTTCATCCGACAAGCTCTCCCGGCAGACGCCAGCCCGATTACCCGGTCCATCATGCATAAATTGATGGCTTCCGTTCACAGGACCTTCACCATGTGGACGATGGGAAGTGTTTCGCCGTTCGGCAGAGCGATAGCCACGCTCTCACGCGGGACATACCCCTTAAGGACGTAGAGAGGCACTCCTGTCAGGGTCGATCCCATCTCTAAGGTGCCGAATCCAGCCCGTTGTGCTGCCTCTTCGCAATGCGTCAAGATCAAAGTCCCCAAACCTTTTCTCGCCCACTGCGGGTGCACAAAGATGGCTCGGATTTTTGCCGCGTCGGTCTTCGGATCCAGAAATGCATTCTCACGGCTGGGTCCATGGTCGCTTCCGAACAGCGTTTTTCGGTTGCTCCATCCCCCGCATCCGACTATCAATCCACCTTGTTCAACGGCTTCGGCCACAAAATACGTTCGATCTTCAATGAGTTGGGTATCTAAGCCAAGCGCATGGCCAAGTGCTCCATCGATCTGCGCGGAGGAATAATCATCCTTCTGGAGCCCGCGAACGGATAGCTCTATCAGGGAGCGAAGGGCTGGTATATCCATGGCCGTAGCCTGGCGAAGCAGAAATTGCGTGACGGGATGCATTCTTCAACAAATTTGGTTTGTACAAAATGGCCGGATAGGGCAGGGTCAAAATGTCTTTTTACGGATCATTTCCATCAGCCCGTCCCTGAATTTCTCGCCGATGGGAATCTGGATATCACCAATGTGAATGTGGTTATCCTGGATCTTATTCAGCTGCCTGATATTAACGATGTAGGAATGATGCACCCGGGCAAAGGGCATGGGGAGCTGTGCTTCTATATCCTTTAATCGCCGGTAGGTCAGCACCTCGAAAGTTTGGGTCACGACCCGCACGTATTCCTTCCGGCTTTCGAAAAAAAGGATCTCGGGCAAAAGGATCTTTCGAAGCTCGGTGCCGGATTTAACGAAGAAGTATTCATTACCGGTTGCCGCCGGCTTGTCTGTAACGGGCATGCGCGGCTGGAAATAAGCTTCGACCTTTTTAGTAGCGGCCAGAAATCGCTTTAACGTGATCGGCTTCAAGAGATAATCGATGGTATTGAAGGAATAACTCTCCGCGGCATGCTCAAAATGGGCAGTGGTGAAGACAATAGCTGTCTCGTCGGATAGCAAACCCGCCAGTTCCATGCCGGTAAGCAAAGGCATATTGATGTCCAAAAAAAGAAGATCCACCGTATTGTCTTTCAAAAAAGCAATGGCCTCCAGCGCATTGTAGCATCTGGCCAAAAGCTGCCAGGATGTGCTCTGTCCTATCAGCACTTCCAGCAGGTTTACCGCATTAGGTTCGTCATCAACTATCATGCACCGTAGATTCATGCAATGGTACTTTTAAGGTCGCCGTGAAATATTGACCGTCATTAACCGTCTCCAGTTCGAAATTATCGTCATACAGAATAGACAACCGCTTGCGAAGGTTGGCCAAACCCAGGCCACCCGCCATCTTCTGGCCCGCATGCCTGTTGATGGTGTTCTTGGTACTGAAATAAAGGTAACCCTTTTGCTGAATCAGGGAAATCGCGATCTTATTGCAGCCGCTGATCTTATCGACGCCGTGCTTGAAGATATTCTCCACAAAGGTCATCAGCAGCATAGGCGGGATCGGTGTTCCGGGATCAAAATGCTTTTCAAATCCGATCTCAGGCTCCGGCCTTATCCTTATTTTCTCCAGCGCGATGTAGTTGTCCAGGAACTGCACTTCCGTCGCCAGCGGTACTGTCTCCTGGTTGCTCTGGTCGACAAAATACCGCATGATCTCCGACAGCCTTTCGATCAACAACGCCGTCCGGGGCGAGTCCAGATAGGCCTCATAATACATGTTATTTAGGGTATTGAACAGGAAATGCGGCTGGACCTGCGCTCTTAGCAGCTTGAGCTCGAACTGGCTCCGTTGCAATAAAGCCTCCTCCGACTCCTGTTTGATCATGAAATATGCAATGGCCAGCCGGAAGATAAAGCTCAGCACAAAGACGGTGATGCCTGATAAAAAGAAAGTGACATAGGTTCCCATATCCAGCAACCTGGGCGCCGCCGAAAAATACTTGCTATGGGTGGCCAGGGACAGATAGACCTTCCCGGCGCCGGCCAGCAACAGCAACAGGACGGACCCTGCTATATACAGCACATAGCGTCGCTTTTGATAGCACCTCGGGTAGAGGAAGCGGATGTTGCCGTAAATGATCAGGGCGTAAAAGCAGGAATTGATGATGGCGGAAGCAGCCGACCGCTGGACACCGTCGCTCGATACCATGGCGAAAAAGCTGATCAGCAGTATGGTCGCCCATACCAGGTATTGCAGCCTGACCAGCGTCGCCTTTTCCTTAATTGACTTCATTTTATCCATTCCCACCACAAAATACTTGTTTTCTGGCTGGCGTCCCGCACGCATTCAACAGACACCCGATTTTCCTCAATAAAGGCCCTTTCAGGATATTGTTTAGCCATTCACCCGGTAGGTTGAACAAATTTTTTGATCAGGAGGATCCGGTATTCTTTTGTAGCAAAAAAAAATGAAAAAATTGCAACAGTTGTTATTGATCGCTACCACAGTAATAGGTTCGGCTACCGCATCGGCCCAGAATGCCAAGCCCCGGGTAAGCCCGCCCCAATCGATAACCGGCAAAGTAAGACACGCCACCGTTACCATCAGCTATAGCAGTCCTTCGGTAAAAGGACGGGTCATCTGGGGTGCGCTCGTACCCTATGATAAGGTCTGGCGGGCAGGTGCAAACGAAGCTACCACCTTCGAGACGGACAAGGACATTATGCTAGAAGGCAGACTTCTTCCTGCGGGTAAATATAGTTTTTTCCTCCTCCCGCGGGAAACCGCCGGATGGACGGCTATCTTCAATAAAGAAGCGCAACAATGGGGCGCTTTTAAATACGATTCATCAAAGGACCAGCTGAGGGTGGACGTCAAACCCGCCGTTCTGCGCGACACGGTGCAGGCGCTGAATTACCGGATAACCCGCAGGGGATTCTCGCTCGACTGGGAAAAGGTATCCATTCCGATCTCTATAAAATAAGACCCTGTATGACAACTCTTTTGCGAAGATGGCTTCTACCTGCATTCCTGGTGACCGGCGCTATCACCACCCTGTCCGCACAGGATACGATACCCCATCTTACCACGATCCCTTCCGGTAAGCTGCTGACCGAGGTCACGGTTACCGCCAGGTCGCCGACCATCCGCAACGGCCCCGATAAAAAAGTCTTCGCCGTTAACCACAGCCTCGTCAGCCTTGGAGGATCGGCTGCCGATCTCCTGCAAAATGTCCCGACCCTGCAGGTGGACGCGAACGGCAATGTGAGCCTGCGGGGAGCGACCGACCTGATCGTGCTCGTAGACGGCAAGCGCTCCGTTATCGGCGGGGGGACGGTCGCCCAGGTGCTGCAATCCATTCCGGCCAGTTCAATCGACCGGGTGGAGATCATCACCAACCCTTCGGCTAAATATGACGCAGAGGGACATGCGCTGATAAATATTGTACTAAAGAAGAACAACACTGCCGGATTAAATGGCTCCGTTGCGGTAACCGGGGGTACGAGGGATAACTATAACGCGGCTACATCGATAAGCTACCAAAACAGCAGGATCAATTGGTACGGCAACTATAGCTATCAGCACCGAAATACCTACAGCAACGGATTCCAGAATATGACCTACCTGCTTTCTTCCGACTCCGTTCATTACTCCGATGAGACCTTCCCGTCCACCACCATTACCGATCTCCATTCGGCCAAGGCCGGGTTGGATTATACTTTGTCCGCCAGGGATGGATTCAGTATATCAGGCGCCTGCAATGCCTCTTCCACTGTACGCAACGAGTGGTTGACGGTCAACAACCTGACGGCCGGCCATTTGCCGGCGCAGCTCAGTACCCGCCATAATGGCACTACGGGCAATGGCAACAGCTACGAGCTGACGGTCGATTACACGCATAAATTCAGTAAGCCGCAAAGCGAGCTGGCCTTCGATTTTGACTATTCCCACGGAGTCACCAATAATCTGCAGCTCTACAACACCTACATCTACAACATCGATGGTTACGCCGCGGATTCCACCGCAGTGTTGAAGGACAGTAAACTGGCACGCAGCGTGAACTACAATGTTCAGGTGGATTATTCAACGCCTGTCGGCAAAGCAGGTAAGTTGGAGACAGGCTATCGCAGCCAGATCAGCGTCGCTGACAACCGGCAATGGGATTACGACCTGGACAAAACCAGTGGTGACTATGATCCGGATTATAGCCTGATCAATTTTTTCAAGAGCACGAGCCAGGTGCACGCGGCCTATATCACTTTCCGGCAGCAAATAAAGACTTTCACTTTTCAAATAGGCATAAGAGGCGAACTCGGCCGGTTCAACGCCCATCTTCAAAGTTTCGACTCGTCCGGCCGGTTGGTCGTGCAACCGACAACGGTAAATACCCAGGGACTATATCCCAGCCTATCGCTAACAAAACGGCTGGATGGTGGCCGGCAGATCCAGCTGAGCTATTCCCGGCGGGTCCTCAGGCCCACCCCGCGCGAGCTGAATCCTTTCTTCGATGTCTCCGACCCCGTGAATTACGACGCCGGCAATCTCCGGCTATTGCCGGAAGACATTCATTCCGTAGAATTTACGTATACCCATACCTGGCCTACGGCCTCGCTGACTTCCGGAGCATACTTCACCCAGGTGAACGATGTCATCAAACACATACAGACTACACCGGTGAATGACGTGACCTTCACCATCGCTCAAAATCTGAAACGGGCCATCAACACGGGCCTTGAGTTCATCGGCAATTTTCACCCGGTGACAGCATGGGACTTCACCGTCAACGTTAATTTTTTCGGTCGGATCAATGACGGGGATTCGGCATATGGCATCAGCGCCACCCGGGGAGTGAGCTGGAACGCCAACCTTACCAATAACTTTACGCTGGCCCATAACCTGACCCTTCAGGTCCGGGCTGACTATAAAGCCGCCGATAGGATCATCCAGGACAGGTACCGCCCGGCTTATGGCATTGACGCGGGCGCCAGGTATGATCTCTGGCATAATAAAGCCAGCCTTTCGCTGAATGGCCGCGATATCTTCAATACCCGCAGATGGAGCTTTTTACGGGGGAGCGATGCGCTGCTGCTTGATTTTCAACGTATCACTTATAGCGCCAGGGGCAGTCTGACATTCACTTACCGCTTTGGCAAAAGCCTATCCGGCGCCAAAAGCCGGACAACAGGCCAGGAGCAGCAGGACATACGTATCGAAAACAGATGATGATATATTTCTATGTTTGTTTCAATGGTGGAATACCGGGGCTTCCAACACTCCATTAACCATATTTTCTTAATACTGTTGCTTTGGACTGGTGAATTTATTCATGTACCTTTCTACTAGAGTTTAGCCCGCACAATGCGATGGCAGACATCTCCTGTTAACTCAATCCCTTTACAAAATCCAGGATTCTGAAGAACCTTACACCAATTGCCAATAATGCAGATTGTAATTTATAAATTACAAAAGGGAAGCCGAAAACTTAATAGAGTAGGCATTTAATATTCAAACCTCAAAAGATGACGAATCTTATCATCGCTACCTTCAAGGAGGAAACAGAAGCAACTGCAGCCTCACAAAAATTACATGAGTTGGAATCCATCGGAGACATTACGCTCTATGAGATGGTCCTTGTCAAAAAAGATGCGGGTGGAGAGACAGTCGTATTACAGACAGATACCACGGAGGGCCTGACAACACTATCAGGAATGGCTATTGGTACATTGATCGGATCGTTGGCCGGGCCAGTCGGCCTTTTGGCAGGCATGTTCACTGGAACATTGACCGGTGCGGCGGTAGAAGCCGATAATTATGGTTTCGCAGAGGATTTTATTGCCGGGGCCGCCGACCAATTGCAACCCGGAATGATAGCGGTTATTGCAGAGGTGGAAGAAGATGATCCGGTGTTCATCAACAGCTCACTTACGCCATTGGGAGCAACGTTGACGAGGTCCGATGTGGACTATGAATATACTAAACATTCCGACGAGGAAATAGATGAGTTGGACGAGGAAATTTCCGCAGCAAGGGCCAAACTAAAGTCAGCTACTGACAAAGAGAGAAGTAAGATTCAACAGAAGATATCCAAATTAAAAGAAGAACGAAAAGAGAGGGTGTATGAACTAAAAGAAAAAATGAAAGATGCTATAAGAGATATTAAATCCACTGTTAAGGAAAGAAAAATTGAAAAATTGCGAAGCAAGATCGAAAAGCAGCACAAGAAGATCGCAGAATTGGAAAAAGAACTGCAGGCAATGCTGGAGAAAGGCAAAGGAATGGTGAAAGAAACAGAGGCTTGAGATCAAATGAAGATAATCAGTATGTACCGGCGCATGGCGTCCATGTTAGTGCTGCTTCCGATGGTTGTTCATGTCTATGGGCAGAACAATTACGATTCGCTTGAAAAATATGTGGACAGCGTGTTTATGGGCTTTAGCGGCACGAAAACGCCAGGCTGCGCCGTGGCTATTATCGCGCAGGGGAAACTTGTTTTTGAAAAAGGATATGGTATGGCCAACCTCGAATGCGGAGCTCCGGTCACACCAAAAACTATCTTCGACGTAGCGTCTGTTTCAAAACAATTCACCGGCTTTGCCATTTCGACATTGATACAGTCGGGGAAGATTTCTCCGGATGATGATGTTCATAAGTACTTGCCTGAACTTCCCGATTTTGGGAAGAAAATAACGATTTCTAACTTGCTGCATCATACTAGTGGGCTCAGGGACTGGCCCGAAGGGTTACATATTGCGGGGTGGAGATGGGAGGATCCGATTTATTTTGAGGATATCATTCGGATGGTGTATCACCAAAAACAACTCGATTTTGACCCGGGGTCGAGGTTTTCTTATTCAAATACAGGATACAACCTGCTGGCAGCAATTGTTGAAAAAGTAACAGGGGCACCTCTTAAAGACTGGGAAGAACAGAATATATTTAAACCCTTTGGAATGGAGCAGTCTGGCATAAGGGACAATTACGGTAGTATAATTAATGGCCGTGCCGTTTCTTATTATGCTGCCGGTAATGGATTTAACGCCAGTAGCGATGCACTTATGGCATACGGCTCCAGCTCTTTATTTACGTCTGTGGAAGATTTATCTAAGTGGGTAATTCATTTCCAGCAGTCTGTCAAAACGGGAGATCCTGTCTATGAAAGAATGATACAGACAGGCCAACTTGGAGACAGCCAGATTGTACATTATGGATATGGCCTTGAGGTCAACGATAGGCAGGGAATAAAAATAATTTCGCATGACGGTGGGTGGGCCGGTTATCATTCAATTATTATAAATTACCCACAAAGAAATATATCCTTCATTATCTTAAGCAATGCTGACAGATTTGACCCAACGCGCTATGCAGCTGCGATAAGCATGTTTTATTTCGGTGATATCTTCAAAGAGGAAGCGGCGGCAGAGGACTTGTCCAGCCTTCCAACAGTCAAAGTTGTCCCCCCACTGCTGCAAAAATATACCGGCAGTTTCCAGTTGGCGACAGGCTGGTATGTAACCTTTACTTCTGAAAATGGCCAATTAATGGTGCAAGCGACAGGTGAAGATAAGGTTGTGACCGAAGCAAAATCCGACTCTGTTTTTTGGGTGCCGCAATACAAAGCTTATTTTACTTTCCCCGCTGGCGGAACGGGTAAAGTGAGCGAGGTGAAATACAGGTACCACCATATTGTTGCCCCCAGGGTGACCCCTTCAGTTATCACACCACAGCAATTGCATGAATTTGCGGGTAGCTATTACAGCGAAGAATTCGAAACGGGATATCGTATTACCGTAGATAAGAATAAACTGATACTGCACCACATGCGTTTGGGTGATATAGCGGCTGAGCCGGATCTGGTGATCAAAGATCTCTTTCATTGCGGTCTCGGGGCGCTGAAATTTTACAGGAATGGCTCGGAAAAGGTCGTCGGATACAGGTTAAGCGGCGGACGTGTAAAGAACATTGAGTTTCATAAGGAATAAATTTATTCCACCTTTACCAGAAGATCACCTTCTATTACCGTTACGTATCGTAAATCTTTTTTTGTGCGGTACAGCTCTGTCGCTGATAACAATTGGGTGAATATCCTGTCCCGGCGTATAAGGACAATGCCAAGTTTATCCGACAACGCACGAAAGAAATCGGTAATATATTACATATTTAAAGGGAGGACCCCCATTTTTTTGATATAATGACTACAATCGGTAATATAATGCTGATTAGCTCCGCTGAGCTCAAATTCCACCCATAATACCCCAAAATTGAAATAGTTCGAACCCCGTCGAAACGTAAAAATGGACAAGTCTTCCCTACTTTTGAATAGGCAGCACGCGAGATTGTACCGATAGCTTTGCACCATCAATTAAAACAAACAACGATGTCAAAGACTATTTTCATTACCGGAGCTTCCAGGGGATTTGGAAAGATCTGGACAGCAGCATTTTTAAAACGTGGCGATAAGGTGGCCGCCACTGTGCGCGACCTCAATTCATTAAAAGATCTGGCAGAACAATATGGAGACGCCTTGCTGCCCATAAAGCTGGACGTGACCAACCGGGAAGATTGTTTTGCCGCAATAAAAAAAGCGCAGGAATACTTCGGTTCCATTGACGTTCTGATTAATAATGCGGGCTATGGGCTTTTCGGCACGATTGAAGAAACAACTGAACAGGAAGCCCGTGACCTGATGGAAACAAATATGTTCGGCTTATTGTGGGTTACCAAGGCCGTAATACCTGTAATGCGCAAACAAGGCAAAGGTCATATTATCCAGGTGTCGAGCGTGTTAGGTGTCACTCCACTGCCCTTGATGGGACTCTACAGTGCCTCCAAGTTTGCTATGGAGGGACTCAGCGAGACGCTTGCCAGTGAAGTGAACGGTTTCGGGATCAAAGTTACCATTGTCGAGCCTAACGCCTATGCAACTGATTTTAGTAGTGCTTCTGCCGTGCGTGCCCAGTCCATGAAGGAGTATGACCAATTGAAAGAGGCTTTTCAATCCGGGCTCACGGATGACATGTTTGGTATTCCTGAATCTACGGTGGAAGCGATTGGTAAACTCATTGATTCGCCTCAGCCTCCGCTCAGGCTTTTCCTGGGGAAATTTGGATTGCCCATGGTGAAACAGACTTACCAGAACCGGCTTGCCACCTGGGAAGAATGGCAGGATGTAGCTGTGGCAGCACACGGAAAATAATTCAATCCACTGAAACAAACAGAGCAGGATCTATGTTGAAAGCATGGGTCCTGCTCATTAATTTAATCAAAATGAATCATTTCAAGAATCTCCATGATCTTCATAGCGCCAATGGGTTTCCACCTCCGGAAAACCCGCTGATCAGCCTGCTCAAATGTGACGCAGCCCACCATGCAAATGGTGATAATCGTGTTATCGAACATACGAGCGACTTTTATACGATCGGGTTCAAAAAAATGAAATCCGGCACTATAAAATATGGCAAAACGAAATACGATCATGCCCAGGGCTCCATGTTTTTCATGAATCCGAGGCAAATCGTGGCACTGGACGACATTGAACTGGAGGCAGATGGATTCCTGATCTACTTTCATGAAGACTTTCTTAACGGCCACCCGCTGCACCATGAAATAAGAAAATACAGCTTCTTTGAATATGAAACGAATGAGGCGCTGCACCTTTCACCGAAGGAAGTAGAGATCATCGGAGAATTGTTCCACAAAATTGATATCGAATACCACAACAACCAGGATGAATACAGCCGGGATATCATGCTCTCCCACATTGATTCACTGCTGAAATATGCCAGGCGGTTTTATAAAAGACAGTTTATGAACCGGACTGTATTGTCGGGTAAGACGGTGTCGAAGTTCAATGAAGTCCTGGCCGGGTATTTTGAAAAAGGTCTTGTAAGAGAAAAAGGGTTGCCATCTGTGAACTACATGGCATCCCAGCTCAATCTTTCACCGAGATACCTGAGCGATCTCCTGAAACAGGAGACCGGTAAGACAGCGATTGACCTCATTCATTTGTTCCTCATCTCAGAGGCAAAGAATCTCCTGACAGGAGGCGATCAGTCGGTTTCAGAAATTGCCTATGTATTGGGTTTTGAAAGTCCACCTTACTTTTCCCGGTTATTCAAGAGAGAAGTTGGCATTACACCGAAAGAATTTCGATGTAAGCTTAGTTAATACAGCACTAGCTGTTGCAGAATGCAGGATTTTTGCACTGCGTCGTTTTTAATGTTTTTTTTGTTTTAGGGGCATGCGTGGCTCATTCGCTGCGAAGGGCCTTCACCGGGTTGGCGACGGATGCTTTTATCGCCTGAAAGCTTACGGTTATCCAGGCGATGGCGATAGCGATGAGGCCCGCCAGGGGGAATAGCCACCAGCCGATGCCGATGCGATAGGCAAAGCCCTGCAACCATTGGTTCATCCCATACCAGGCCAACGGTGAGGCGATAAGGATGGCGATGCACACCAGGCCGAGGAAGTCACGGGACAACAGCAGGGTGATATTGGTGACCGAAGCGCCCAACACTTTGCGGATGCCGATTTCCCGGTTACGTTGTTCGGCGGAAAAGACCGACAGGCCAAACAGCCCCAGACACGCAATGAGGATGGTGACAATGGTAAAATAGCGAACGATCTCCGACGCGCGCTGGTCTTTTTCATAGTTAGATTGAAAATCCTTATCCAGGAAAGAATAGGAAAAAGGCACGCCCGGGTTGATCTTTTTCCAGATGCCGGCTATTTTTTGGAGGAGGTCGGAATAGTCGTTCGTAGCCAGACTGGCGATGGCATAGGAGTACCGGCTGCCCCACATGGACGTAGTGAAGGCAAAGGGTTTTATCGGGTTATACAGGCTCTCAAAATTAAAATCCTTCACCACGCCGATGATCTCCATGGTGGTGTGCTTGCCGAAGAGGTCGTAGAAGACTTTTCTCCCGATTGCCGTTTTGGGATCGTAGCCGAGTTGCCTCAGCGCTGTTTCATTGAAGATGATGCTACTGGAGTCCGCGGTGAGGTCCTTGTGGAATGTCCGGCCTTCGAGCAGGGTGATGCCGAGGGTTTGCAAATAATCACCTTCTGTCGCGCTGAGCCTGACGTTTACTTCGTCGTTGATGGTCTTGCCTTCCGCATAGAAGAGCATATTGTTGATGCTTTCGATGCCCGGATAGTTGTTCCCGCAGGTTACAGACCGGACGGCGGGAATTTTGGCTAGCTCGTTCTTCAATGCCGGGTAATTATTCTGGGCCTCAATGCTTGGCAAGGACAGGACGATCTGCTGGTCCTTGGTAAAACCCAGTTGCCGGTTGTTGAGGTAATGCAGTTGCCGGGCGATAATGATGGCGCCGGACACCAGGCAGATGGAAATGGTGAACTGGAAGACGATCAATCCCTTCCGGATAATCAGGGCGGAGAAGTTGTTCACGAGCTTTCCCTTCAGCACGGCGATGGGGCGGAAGGAAGACAGGTAGAAGGCGGGATAGAGTCCGGACAGGATACCGGTGATGAGTGTCAGCCCGGCGATCCACCCCCAGATGCGGGGTTCATCGAACAGTCCGAGCTGCTTATGCACCACGGTATTGAAAAGCGGAAGGAGCAGCCGGGTGAGCCCCAGCGCAAGCAGCAGGGCCAGCATGCTCATCCCGGTGGATTCACCCAGGAACTGATAAACGAGCGATCCCCTTTCCGCCCCCATGACCTTGCGGACACCGACCTCTTTTGCTCTCTTCCCCGACCGGGCGGTGGAAAGGTTCATAAAGTTGATGCAGGCGATGAGTAAGATGAACAGGGCGATGCTGCCCAGGATATACAGCGTCGTCGCATTGCCGTTGGGGCCGATCTCGTCGTCCAGAGCGGAATGCAAATAGATGCCGGTGAGGGGTTGGAGAAATAATTGCCGCAACATGCTCCATGCCTTTAGATCCGCACCTGCGCGTTTGTCTATTGCCGCGTTGAGCTTCTTTTCAAAGGCAATGGGGTCTACTGTAGCCTTCAGCCGGATATAGGTGTGAAAGAAGCTGTTGGCGGCCCAGTCGGTCCGGGATTCTATGAAGCCGCCTATATCGCCATTGTGCATGTTCAGAAAGAAATGGGCGGGGATATGGGATTTGAGGTCTTTATCCCGGAATACGCCCTTTACCATATAATCGAAATTGCCGATTGGCGTCCCGATGGTGACCGGCCGATCTACCGGGTTCCCGTCGCCAAACAGCCGCTGCGCTACCTCTTCTGAGAGGACGATGGTGTTTGGTGCGTCGAGGGAAGTGAGGCTATTGCCGTATTTAAAGTCGTAGGTGAAGACGCGAAAGAAAGTGGAGTCGACATAATAACCGTTGGTTTCAGAAAACTGTTTGCGAAGGTTCCCACTTCCGGCCGTGAGCAGCAATTTGTCGAACCCGGGGAAATTCACCAGCCGGGTGGCATAGGCCACTTCGGGCAGATCGGTCTTCAATCCCCAGGCGACGGGTCCGGCCGTCGCGGCCCAGCCCCTTTGCTTTTGACCGCCCAATTTGACAGCGGAAGCGACCCGGTAGATGAGGTCGGCATCTTTATTTTGCCGGTCGTACCCGGATTCACTGAAGATATAGAACAGGATCAGCAGGCAGGTGGTGAGGCCGATGGCCAGACCAAAAACATTGATAAAGGTGAAGACCTTGTTGCGGGCAAGGCTTCTGAAGGCGACCTTGAGGTAATTCTTTAGCATACTGAAGCAGCACCTAAAAATATGCCAACGTCATAGTCTGATGGTTATCAAATGCTTGCCGTTTTTCGGTAGCCGGACCCGTACGGATGTGATACACTCATTGTCCGATGCCGTGCTGTTTGTGACTTTCATCATTGCACCTTCAGGCGCCCTTCTCTATCTATTGAATCATAGTAATGTTGAACCTTGGATATATAGGGGTGTCCCTCCGGCAATAATTTTTTAAAAATGACAAGGCTTTTAGCTAAAAGATCAACGGCTTTGCTATAGTCGCCCAGATTTTGAAGCACGGTCGCCAATTTCCAGTAACCCACGGCAGTCGTAGGATGATCCGGGCCGAAATTGCGTTCATCCGATGTGACTGCTTTCTCCAACAATCCTTTGGCACTAACATAATCGCCCATGCCGTTAAGCGCCATTGCCAGATTAGAGTAGCTTACAGCAGTGTTAGGATGATCAGCGCCGAAATTGCGCTCTGCTGAAGGTATCGCTTTCTCCAATAACTTCTTGGCTCCAACATAATCCCCGAGGTCTTCAAGTACGGTCGCGAGATTAGAGTAGCTTACGGCAGTTTCAGGATGATCCGGGCCGAAATTGTGTTCTGTTGATACTGCTACTTTCTCCATCAATCCCTTGGCTCCAACATAATCCCCCTGGGATTTAAGTACTATCGCCAGAATAGAGTAACTCACAGCTGTGTTAGGATGATCCGGGCCGAAAATGCGTTCTACTGATGCTACCGCTTTCTCCGCCAACTCCTTAGCTCCAGCATAATCCCCCAGAGCTATAAGCATAAGCGACAGATTGTTTTGCAACCTGCCGACTTCAAACACTGTATCCGACGTTAAAATATTCAACAATGCATATCCAAAAGGTATCCATTTAAACTTATCAACCGGATTGTCCCTGCTATAGACAATGCTTAAATTTTCAATGATGCCTTCCACTAATAGTTCCACATCCTGAAGTGCCGGAGCCAACTGCCTTTGGGCTACTTCCTGTATGATAACATGCATTTTGTATGCATCGGCACCAGCGTCGTACAGCAACCAGCCCTGCTCTACCAGTCTGTTACAAGCTTCAGGAAATCCGGCCAGTCTTTCTTTGTCGGGGCGGATCAGTTCCTGCAACATTCTATAAGAATGAAACTCCGTGGGCAAACAGGCGAATTGCTTCATTAACCATTGCTGGTTTTCATCCAGGCCACTGCAATTGAAAATGGAAGATAAGTAAGACAGTACATTGCCAATTCTATCCCCTTTGTGCTGTATATAGACATTAGCCCTAAGATCTTGTTTGATAGCATTTCTTAGCGCATGGATAGGTGACCTTTGCAATTGAGCTGTTTTTGCCAGTACCTCAATTGTCAGGGTATGATAATCTACATCCTCAACCAATTTCGCGACTACCTGATCTTCTTTTATTAACGAGCAATGTTTTTTGAACAAGGCAATGGCATTTTCGGGTGATAAAAAGTCCAGCTCTTTACTATAAAAACCCTCAATATGCTGGCGGGAAGTTGCCAACAGATGCCATTGAGGCTTCCCAGGAAGGTAATTCTTCCAGTTTGCCAACTTCTCTTCCACATTGTCCAGGATCAATAAGTTCGGGCCATCCGGCATGGATCTCATCCGGCGCATTATTTCCTGAAATAGTTGCTCGGCATTCTTTTCCTCCGCAGAAGCCTGTAAGCTTTCCAACAATCCAACGGTAGAGCTAATATCACCGGTAATATCCCCCGTTAATTGCGTGATCCAGGCTACATGTGCGTACTCTTCGAGATATTTACTGATATATGCCTGCGCCAGCGTTGTTTTCCCAATGCCGCCCATGCCATTGACCACTACCACCTGGTTGTTAGTGCTGAATAATAATTGGTGTACCTCCAGCAATTCCTCATCCCGGCCAATAACATTTGCCGGATCTATTCTGGGTATATTCAAGGTGAGCTCCTTCGGAAAAAATGTCACAGGTGGCTGTTTTATCAATTCATCTTTTTGCCGCAATAAGTCTTTGATACTCCCATTTAGCTTTCCGAGGATAGCAGCGCGATCTTTATAGTCCGGGCCGGGTTTTACGCCATAAACATCCACATAAAATGCCGCATCCAGGGAAAAAAATTCCTTTACGCATGTCTCCGGCGACCAGCATTTAATGGGCGCCTGTATAGTCAATTGGAGTTTTTCAATATCATTAATAATTCCATTGGAGAGATTTACATGGGGCGAAATGGCAATAAACGCATCTGGCCGGTGGCTGGAGGAATGTATTTGAAATATTTTTACGGCAATATCATCCCATGACAATGGAGTAGTATAGTATTTACATTCAAAATAAATGGCTCGCGGCCGGCCGGTTTCATCATGAAAGCGTATCCTGATGTCAAAGCCGTTTTGTTTACCGGCGGACTGACGCCGATATTCCGAGACGCGAAAACCAAGCGTATCGAACAGATTTTTCAGATATGCCAGCGTTTTTAATTCGAATTCGGCTCCTTTTGACATGGGTATCAATGTGTTTTTCACAAGGGGATTCGAACCTCTTATTGGTTGGAAACTACCCTGTTAATGAAAGACTGCGAAGGACGTGAAAAAGGGTTGGAAAAATTCGAATAAAGAATGCTCTCAAAGATAACACCTTTCCTAAAGAACTATTGAAAATCAGAGGCTTTACAGATAAGTATAACCTTCTTTATGAGAGGCTTCCAATATTACATTGCGAGGCTTTCTCAAAAGGCTGCCCTATTCGTCATACGGACTTTTTTGTCCATTGTTTAATAAAACTTTAATAATCCGTATTCTGTTGTGTCGCTGAAGAAAAATAGGATAAATGTTGAAATAAAGATTTAGTGAGGTTAGAAAAACGAGGTCAAGCCAACTCAATTTTTTGTCAGTAATAAAAATCAATCCAATACATCCGATAGTTGCGATAATATGTCGTAATTCGTTATTTCTTGTTTCTCTTTCATATCTATACAATTCGTTTATTCTCTCGGATTTGTTAAGTTTAATTTGAATGATTTTTCTTCGTTTTCTTGCGATGTCGCCTGTCATTGGCAAATACTTCTTGAATAATTTGATGCCCAAAAATTCATAAATTGTTTGGTTACGATAAAATTCAATTTTTTTCGGTTTGAAGTAGGTTTTCATTTCTTCTGATTACTCAATGCTCAACAAGATAGCTAAAAGTGTAAGGCCCCCACTATTTAGATCCAGTGAATGCCAGAATTTTCATAGAAAAATACTGTAACGTAGGCAAATTGTCTATTGGATCATTGCTTGCGGCAGAAGTATGCTCAACGTCTGATGCCTAAATATAATGTAAGACCCAGGAACAAAAGCACACTTCCTGCTCCGTAAATGATGAGCAGTTTGCGGGTTGAATTTCTATACGCTTCCGTCTTACTCAGCCATGATTGTTCTATCACCGAAATGGAATGATTGTCTTTATAAATGTACCGTATATACGTCGTTACCTGAAAAATGACCAATGAACTCACAACTAACCATGTTTCCAGGAAAACCTTTCGTTGTGTTGCCAACATGAAGAACATTATTGCGGTCAGAACATTTATAGTCTGAAATCCACCTATAATTCCGGCGGAGCTTGAGAGTGCGCCTTTTTCCCGGTATCCGGAGTAAAATTTGAAAATAAAATAGTACAGAAAATCAAAGAAAAGCATAAAAAATACATTTTAATATTTAGGTTATCTGGGAAGCCAACCGCCTCTAAGTGAAGATTCCAAATTTGAAAGCCCCGACTTCAACGTATCCCAGATTGATGAAAATTTATGTACAGCTCCAGTTGATGCGTCTCCTATGTTTTCTCCGATGCCTTTTCCTGTATAGTGCCTAACAATTGGATCTGCAATGAAGTATGCGGCCCCGATTATCCATCCGACTCCAGGAATAAAAGCGGCACCTGCGACAGCCAGATCGGTTCCGTTCCTCCAGTTTAAACCATTATTTACGACATCAGCGGCGGCAACCACGACACCGATAACGGCTACTCTCCGTCCAAGTGCATCAACAGTAAAGCCTTTAACTACAGTATGCTCTCCCAAATTGATAATTTCATAGGAGGTGCCTGTAATGTTATTTGCCAATTGCTGAAACGCAGTGACGCTGTGTACGGTCAAATCGGTTGTCATGGCTACTCCTCCTACAACTACGGCTGTCGACTCGATCGTCTTGTTAATTTTTTCCTTTTTCTCCTTTGCTTCATCCGCTTTATTATCACTTTTTTTCTTTTTGCCGCCATCTTCATCATTGCCCTGCTCTTCATTATCACCAAATTTTTCTTTTAGCTGATTAAAGGCCCAGACTGCCGCGTCTCCTTTATAAGTAACGGAATTAGCTGTTTCTGTTATGTCATCCATTAAATTAGGATCATCCACTTCCATCCCGTCGGGGTCAATAAAGCGAATAGGATTATTATATGCATAAGCGTATGGACTCCATCTCCTGGATAAATCACTTAGGGGATCCGTATTATGCCAAACTCCCAGTTGCGGATCCTGCATCCTTGCCCCATAATCATACTCCTCCAATCCACTCCCATCGCTGAACTCCTGATTCTGCAACTCTTTCCCATTATACCGGTACTTATTCTGAGCATATTGCGTCTTGAGCGCCTTATCCGATATCCCGGCCATGGTGAGTCCGAAGGGATAATAGTGGTTTTCTTCCAGCATCGGGCCGCTATAGATCTTTACACTTAGATTGTCAAAGAACACATCCCAGTTAGGGGTGGCATTGCTCACGTAAATATACAAATATCCGCTCTTCGTCATCGGTATTCCCGTCATTCCTAAGGGGGCCTGCAACTGTCCTCCCGATTGGGTGCCGGCAGCGCCGACCTGCAGGGCGCCGCTGGAGGAGCTGTTGACATAATTGAACTGGTCATCCAGCAGCATATAGTTCAGGTAGGCATTCGGCTTGCCGGGGGTGGTAACGTCTTTGGCGCCGGTAAAACCGGATATTGCTCCCGGGAGCGGGCTCATTCCACCTGTCAGATCCGCCATAGAGCCGTGAAGGCCTCCTGTCATGGACACGATCCCCGTCGCCAGGGAATTAAGGAGATCCGATGGGGACAGTGACTGCCCGTTGGAGGTAGTCGATGTATTGTAAAAATAGTTCACCCCGATATCGACCTTATCCCCACTCATTACCTTCAGGATGATGGCAGGCCCCACCTTCGGGCCGCTGCCATTGACTCTCGCCACGCTGTCATTCGGATTCGTGACGGATGTGTCGACCGGATAACCGGAGGCAGCGGTCCGGGCCACCACGGTGTTGGGGATGTTATAGAACAAGGCGTTCTCATTCGTCCGGTTCGCCCCTTCCATCGTCGCCGTATAATGGGCCGTATCCTTTTGCTGGGTGAGCAATATCCGGGTATTGCCCAGGTGATCTTTTTCAAAGAAGTCATGCTCAAAGCCATACCCGGTCGTTCCATTGGTATATTTATGAAAAGCCCATCGGGCGCGTCCTTCTTCCTCGTTCATGAATTGCAACGTGTCATTCAAATACACGAAACCTGCCATATAGGTAGTGGTGGTTGTCTTTGCAGGGAGGCTGGTACTATCCACTGTTACTTTGGCTATCTTATTACCGGAATCGTCGTATATATAGCTGATGACTCCTTTTCCTTTAACATAAATGGCCTGGGGTAAATTCAGGTAATTATAAGTAATAGAGCTGATCCCTTTGTTGTTATCCGTCAGGAGGCTGCCATAGGCGTCATAGGTGTAGTCCGTCGATCCCTTAGTGGCAGGATTGTAATGGAAGTCGCCCAGTTTAGAGGTCTGGTCATTGTTCGCGTCTGTAACGGCCTGTAGCTTATTGCTCGCTCCACTGTTCTGGTAAGAATAGGTCAGCGAGTCGATGGTGCCCGAGCCGCCCACTTTAAAGCCGACCTGTTTCATGGACAGAATATTTCCATTGGCATCGTAATTCAGGCCACTGACGCTGAAATCAATTTTGGCGGATTTATCAAAACCACTGCCGGCTGATTGATTAAAGTCAGCTCCTGTCAGCCTGTTCACGTTATCATAGCTGAAATCGTACTTCCGGTTCACCCCATCTCCGGCGCTCTTCCAGATCGTACCGGCAATATTGCCGTTGTATTGTAATCCGATATAGGAGGTCCCTGTTGCTGCCGCGGTGGGTTTGTCATAGCCCAGCTCCATACCGAAGTAATTGGTGGCCGATCCCCCCACATAATTCTTATTAATTCCTGTCACCCAGCCCCGGATATTATAATCGTAGACCAGGCTGTCGAGACTACCCACGTTCTTATTGCGCAATTGCCCCAGCTCATTGTAGGTATTGGTTACGATGGTCTGGACCGGTTTGGTGATCGTTTGCCCATTGACGACACTGGTGATGGCCTTGCTTATGGTCAGCAACCGTCCTCCCGCACTGTAACCCATGGTTGTTGTTACGGTGTGGGTCTGTGGATTGCTACCGATTTTCTGGTGCCGCAATACCATCTGCAATGGTTGTCCGCTAAAGCTGTATTGGGTCGTTGTAACATCCACACCCATGGAATAATTATAGCCGGCTGTCTGGATCACTCTTCCTCTGTCGTCATAATAAATGGCGGAAGCCATATTGTTGTCGTCGCTGGTCTTTCGGATAACCTTTCCTGTTACCAGGCCTCTTGTCTGGTTACTCAGGGCCAGCGACCGGGGGTATGGATAGCTGGCGCCGGTAGCGGGGAACAGGTTGTCAAAGCTGTTGTCCTTGGCGGAAAAGGCCGTACCATATGAAGGGCCGAAACTATAATCGTCATAATAGGTGCAGCTCCGGATCGCCGATCCTGCGGTAATCGCGGGAAAACTGTTGGTAAGGGTGTATAGCGGAAAACTGCCGCCGCTATAGGTCTCATAGAGCCCCATGTTCTGTGCGGTCAGGTAAGCCTGCATGGCGCTTTGAGTGGTATTGGTATTATCCGTATACAATCCTGTCATGACCTGTCTGTTCTGGCTATCATACTTGGTGAACAGCCATTGATTCGTCGCGCGTAAGTGTACATTCTGAGTGAGGACTATCCGGTCACGGTTGTCGTAGACTATCCATTCTTCTCCTGCCCCGGGTACTTTTTTGATGATCATTCGGTTGCGGCTGTCATATTCATACCGGAAACAGTATTCATCGGCAATGGGCTGGCTGATGGTCCAATTAACAACCGTCGTATTGATCAGCTCCACAGCCCTCGGCTGCAGGACAAAGCGAATGTTGTCCAGGTCATCATAGACATAGTAGGTGCATAGCCATCCCGAATGCGCGGAGCCCGGTACGTTGGCAAGTTGTGTTTTTTTCAGGATGACCCGGTTTTGATTGTCTTTATATTCGATCACCTGGTGTTTCTGCTCATCGGTCGTAACGGTCTTATATAATTGGCCGGCGCCGTAGGATCCACTTCTTACCGGCAGGCTGCCCGGAGCAGGGGCGATATTCCAGATCTGCACGCTGTCACTGACCGCATTGAGCTGGTAAGCGGTAGAAATGCCGTGACTGGCACCTACCCAGTTGCTGCCCGGTGCATAGACCGTGAGGGGTCTGTTCAGGGGAGATGGCTCATAGTCTGTTTGCGTGTAAAAGAATTGTTCGTTCGGAAATTGAGCAGCATTGAATGCACTTTGCTCGGAATGGCTGTTCGTTCTATAGTTTCCATCGTTACCGGGAGAGACATAGGGCAGGTATTTGATGGCTTCTCTTCCGAAAGGATCATACATAACGGGTGTGACCATGTCTTTACCCAGTGGGCTTGCCTGCCGGGCTACCGTTTGGGCAAGGCGGCCCAGGCCATCAAAGTATTGTGTGGTCTGTTTGACATCGCCCGGGTCGGTCAACAGGCTGGCCGTTCCTATATCGGTAATACCCGGTTTGGAGATCTCCCTGGTACGGATATAATTCAGGCTTGTGGTACCGTCTGTTGCTCCTACGGTGACAACGCAGATATTAGTATACTCTGTTTCCGCTCCACAAATTGTCTGGCGCTGAAAATACGTGGTGACAGTCAGGTTGCCCGGAGTATAATTCTGGGTGGATACGCCGGTAGATGTAAAATTAACCCCATCTGTGCATTGCTGCCATTGATAAGTATAGCTACCATTGCAGCTTCCGCCGGAAGCCGGGTTGGCCGAAAGCAATCCGGGACTGGTTCCGGAGGCGATCGTCAAGGTACCAGGAGTAATAGTCCCTGGTGATAATTGAGGGCTGACTTGTACCATAAAGGCATTGGAGAGCGCTGTCTGTGAGCCACAGGTCGCCTGTCTGACAAACCAGGTTGTAGTCATCAGGCTGGGGGTTGTATACGTCGTCCCTGTGGCTCCGGTGATAGGCTGATAAATGTCGCCATCGGGGCTTTGCAGCCATTGATAAGTGTAACTTCCGTTGCAGGTACCGCCGCCCGCATTTAACAGGTTGCTCAATACCGTGCTGGTATTAAAAGTAATAGGGGTAGCGGGGCCGCCGATCGTTCCTCCACCCAGCAGTACGGTTACCACCACGGGGGAAGAAGTAACACTTATCCCATTACTCGTCGTTACTACGTTAAAATATGTGGTGGCGGTCAATGGTGCGGGTGTGTAGCTGGGATTGTTGGTGTTTGAGATGGGAGTATAGGTCCCGCCGATGGAGGAGGAGGATTGCCAGACATAGGAGTACGTGCCACTGCCACCGGAAGTTCCCGATACACTTAATACTGCGGGTACTGTATTATTATTGATCGTTTGGCTGGAGGGATTGATCGTTCCACTCGCCAGTTGCGGGTATACGTTGACTACCACCGCGGAGGAGGGTACATTGACTCCATTGCTGGATATTATTACCTTATAATAAGTGGTAGCCGTCAGGGCCGGTGGCGCATAACTGGTGCCTGTCGCTCCGGATATTGGCTGATAAGTGCCATTGACAGTGGAGCAGGATTCCCATTGAAAGGTATAGGTGCCATTGCCGCCGGTAACATTGGATACACTTATCGCGGATGGAACGGTATTATAATTGATAGTCTGGCTGAGAGGACTTATCGAATTCGAGGGTAATCCATAGACATTTATGGTGGCAGTATTGGAATATAGATTCTGACCATTATAACTTGCCATCAGACGGTAATAGGTAGTATTGGTCAGGGCGCCGGGGGAATAGCTCAGCCCTCCTGTACCGGTTGGCGTAAAGTTGACGTTATCCGCACTCTGCTGCCATTGATAGGTGTAGGTGACAGCGCTGCAGCTGCCTCCGCTGGCCGGAGAACAGGTAAGCGTAGCGGGAACGGTATTGTAATTAATAGTCTGGGAGCTATTGGAGATGGTGCCTGCCACGAAGGGCGGTGCTGACACCGTTATAGAGGAGGATCCGGAGGTGGCCGTAAAGTCATAAGAGGTGATGACTACCTGGTAATAGGTGGTCCCGGGTGTGGAAGAAGCCGGAGGTGTATACGTACTTCCGGTAGCACCGCTGATGCCGGTCCAGGTACTATTATTTGAAGATTTTTGCCATTGATAGGTATAGGTGCCATCGCCTCCGGAGGGGTGGGCGGTAAGTGTGCCAGGTGTGGAGCCGCAAAGGATAGACTGGGATCCCGGGCTGACCGATACAGAAAGTGCGGGAACAATCGTTATGGGAATGGTCCCGTAGTTTCCACACCAGTCTCCACCAGTGATAGATACCTGGGTCAGGCTCGTGACGGAAGGGAAGGTAATGGTAATAGTTGTGGCGGTGGTGGTAACAGACCCCGGAGCAAAACTCCAGGACAAACTCCAGCCTACAGGGGAACAGCCGTCATCCGGCCATGAAAAATAGGTATAGGTACTGCCGCCCAGAACTACCTGGTAGCCCCCCGTTTGCAGTTGACACTGACCTGAAACGGATAGTAACAGGCATATTGGCAGTAAGATCCCGAAAAATATTCTTTTGGACATAGGTTTAAAGTTGGAAGGTGGTCAGGTTGGAGATGTTGTTATTTATTGTCCTTGTATATGATAATCTATTGTTTTGAGGATGTTCCCATCCTGATCTTTTATAATTTGTAACCGTGCTGACTTGTCATAGGTGTAATAGGTCACCCGGTTGGCAATGTCACAGGCGCTTGTCGTACCGACCAGGGGTTGGTAGGTATAACTGGTCATCTGTGCATTAGCGGGATAGAGCCGCAGTTCATCGATCAATCCGCCTCCGCTAACGGTGATACTGGCGGATCCGGTCAGATGATGCTCATAGTTAGTCCAGTTATTGCCATTTATACTGACTGTTCTGCCGGTGACCACGGGAGCGGCGCCGTTTACCAGGTAGGGGCCCGAGGCGCTCCAGTAAGTGACAACATAGGTCTGTGCTGTATTCAGCGTGTTGACAGAAGAAATATTCCCGTTCCCGAGATTATAGGCCAGAGAGCCTGTCAGGCCGGAATTATATCGAAATGAAGAAGGGATTGCCCAATTGCCTCCGCCGTTCGCTTCAAAAGAAGTGTAGGCTATATCCTGCGGCGACGCATTTTTAACTTCTGCAACAGGATATTTGCCATTATAATCCCAGATATAGGAGTTGTGGATATCATTTTCTTTGGCTACAGAAAGAACATTTCCATTAGCGTCATAACCGAAATAGCGCAGGCGTACTTCAGATGGATGATTGTGATCCTGTATTTCTATCGTCTCGGGGGCCAGTAGATTGTTGCCCCAGTTGCGGTAGTTGGTTTTAGTGACCTGTGTAAGATTATTATTCCTGAACTCTGAAGTTTGAATGGCAGGTGAGATCAGATTATTACTTACCATTGATTGTGACATCGCGTCTGAAAGTTCCTGGGGATAAGTGTATGTAGTTTTTTTAGTACTTCCGTCGCTCAGCGTGACAGTCTTTCCTGTGACATAGTAATTAAGGGTGTCATTATGATCATATACGGTGGAGACGGTCATCGTCTGGTCGCCCGAATATTCATGTTCCAGGGTAGATTTCAGATAATAGGCTCCTGTGGTGATCATGACATCACCTACATTACAGGGAGGGGGGAGATTGGAAAGATAGGTGCTAAGGCCAGCGGCAATATCGTGTCTTACGGTATTGATAGAAATAGGTTCATTACCGCCATCATAGTAACAATTCATGGAGACAAACAGGTCATTCAGTGTCTGCTTGTCCTTGAATTCATACGTATAACTGATATCCTCTTTTTTGGTGAAAAAACCGCTATTGGGGTAGGTCGCATCGGTTCTGGAGAAGCTCTCTTTCATAACAAGGAGGCCATTTCCCCAGTTCCGGTAGGATGAAACATATGCAGGGTCTCCTCCGGCTCCGTCCGGGTTGTCATAACTATAGGTATATACCGTTTTACCGGAATTGGCGGGAGAGGGAAGTCTGGGAGCTAAAAGCGGGTATGAGGCCACTCCCTCATATTCGGTGATCTTATTATAACTTACCCTGTTGTCTTCCAGATTTTCATTCCAGCTATTGGAAAAAACACGATTCCTGTAACTGTAATAGGTTGGATGGACGTCATCAGGCGAGCATTGTGGTACTACCTGGTAGGTGGTTGTTACGAAATTCCGTTCATCGGCCATGGAATAAGGGATAAATCCCGGTTCATATTCATAGGTCTTGATGACAGCATCGCCGGAAGTGGAGGGTCTCGAAATGATCTGTTTGATCCTTAATCCCCCGCCTGGCCTTTCCAGGTTCTGGGTATAGGGATCCCGGTATGAGTTGCCTTCGAATATAAAATCCGTTGTTCCTCCGGTGGGGTACTGGATCGTTTTTAATATAAATCGTTTTGCATAATCCGGCATAGGGGTGAAATCCGTATTGCCGATATTAATAGGGATAAAGGCGATCGAGCCACTCAGATTTTGAGATGAAATAGCCATTGTCTGTCTTGCCGCGCAATTAAACGTGTTGGTAGTCCCATTGCAATATCCCCAATAATCTATGCTACAGTGGTCATCGGTGGCTGAAAGGGAAAGGTCATAGGTGAATCCGTATTTTTCGGTGGTGGCGCCAGTGCTGTCTTTTATTTCGATTGAGTTCAGCCTGTTGAATTTAGTACTGCCGGGAAAGAGATCCGTATTGAATACAATGGTCTTCAAGGCTGTATTGTTGCTGTTGAAAACGGTAAAGCTTTGAATCAACTTGTTATCGCTGCTAAGCGTAAACTGTATCCGGCCATTTGCAAAATAAATGGCTGAAATATTTTTTGTTCTGTATGAAAGTTGTGCGCCATTGATTACACAGTCGCCATAGGGAGTTTGATACTGCGCATTATCGCAATTGGGATAGTTCGACAAGTTCACCCCATTGTCTCCCGGGGAAAGAACGGTAGAATGCCATAGCTTTCCATAGTAAAATTCCGGGATATCCGTATAGGAGAACTGCACATTGTTGCCAGTCATGGGATTGGATATGTTTTCCAGGTACCAGCCTGTTGTGGCCTGGTCAAAATCATTTCCGGCATATTCTGTATTGGAATGACCGAATAAAAATTTCATTCCATTATCATCTGTAATGTCGATGCCGGTAATGGACTTATAATATGATGAAGATATCGGAGGGCCTGTCTGCACATCGAATTTATAAGGGGAAAAAGGGTATGGGTAGGCAATAAAATGACCGGTGCCATCATCATTTATGGCAAAATTGCCGGAATGGCCAAGAAAAGAGTAAGAGAATTTGTCGTGCTCGAAATCTTTATTTCTCTGTATTGCATCCGCAAGATAGGAACATCCCGCATCTGAGTTCTGGTCGATAAAACCGGCAAACTGAAAAGGGCTGGGCCGCTGGATCATTTCATCAGCTCTGCCTTTTACCTCCCGGGAAATAAGACCTCCTGTTTCCAGGGTCCATCCTGCGCCGATATTGCTTCCGTCATACTCTTTTGGTTTGATCCCGATAGAATAATACCGTAATGTTATCGGGATCTCGATATCTCCTGATTTTATGGTGTACAACGGAATGGAGATATCCGGAATACCCGTGTTATAATCCACCGGGAAGTCTCCGAATTTTGTAAAATTGGTGCTTTGGGGAGAAGGGGGGACAATGGAAGGCAGGATCTGGCTGAATACAGGTATCGTTAGCATTGATCCTGTGATAAGTGCAAGCACTTGTGATAAGGTCTTTTTCATTTTTTATTTGCTTTGCTCTTTAAAAATTATATCCGATCCGGAATATTATTGGCTGTGTCTTCGGCACCTGCTGATAGCTGAGGAAATCCCAGAGCAGGCTCACTTTCGTCTTCTTGAACAATCGGCTCTTCATCGACACCGATTTGGTCACCCCGATCAACCCGCTTTTTGCCCAGTCGTCCCAACGGTGCAATTGCTGCATGGAACGGAAAGGCGTCGTATAGTTATATTCCAGTCCTCCTGTAGCAGAGAAGCTGCCTTTTAATTTGATGTCGATAAAGGACCGCAATCCTGCCCCCTGACTGGAAAATGCTATATGCTGTATGCCATTTCCCCAGCCTAGCTTATAGCTTGCTCCGATGCCGATGATGCTGCGATCTGTCAGTTTATAGCCGACGGAAAGGCCAAAGTCGGACACCGTGGGAAATGCATAGTTGTTCCGGGTGGTCTGGAAGTTGGTCCCATATTCCAGCCGCTTCCAGAAGGTCTTTGTTTTCTGGTTATTGGGCTTGAAATCCGGCATGTCGATATCCCCGCTGCCGCCGCCCAGTTTGCTCAGCTTATCTTGGTAGCTATCCAGTTGCGATTCGGCCGACTGCAGGTTGGATTGCAGCGCGGCTGCTCCACCCGCGCCGCCGGATGCTACCTGCTCCTGGATGAGATTGTTCACCTGGTCGCGGGTCTGTAACCCTTGCAGTCCCTGCGGCGAACCATAATTGCCCGGGAGATTGAACAGCCCTGTGAGTTGGGAGTTGTTCTTCATGAAGTTCTGAAAGGCGGGTAATTGGCTGAGCAGGGACAGGGCTTTCTTTTCCAGTTGGTCGGGGTCGTTCAACATTTCTTTATACTGCCGCACCTGCTGGGAATAGTAGTACACATCCTGGTTATATCCCTGGTAATCTTTACCTAAGAGACTGCTGAGACTTACATGTTGCTTGATATAGTCCCCGATCTGTTGTTTGCGTTGTTGGATGTACACCTTGATCTGGTCGGCATCCTGCATTTTTGCTTGTAGGGTTTGGAGTTGGGTTATTGAAGTTTGTAATTGGGCCTGCGCCGCAGGAGAAACATTATTGCCAGCCAGGCTGATGCCGGTATTGCCCCCCAGTGTACTACCGGTACTGCCAGCCAGATTACTGCCAGTACTGCCAAGACCGGAAGCAACAGCACTAACAGAGCCGCCATCCGAAGCTCCCAGCAACTGCGGATTTTTCTGCAAAAAATTCAGCGTACCCTGTAACGAATCCGTATACGGCTGGTATTCCCCGCTGATGGATTGCGACCGGCTCCCGGTATCTGTCTTCAGCTTTTGCGCCAGTGCGGCGTATTGTTGTGAAGAATTGGCGAACAGATTTTTTGCCGCGGTAGAGTCTACCTTGTAGAGCTTCTTTTTCAGCCGTTCCTCCCGTTTAGCCATCTTCGCCAGGTATTTCTCCGTCTGCCGGGTGAGCTGCTGATCCAGGTCCGTCGTCTTATGCTGTATCCTGCTGAAAAATTTAGCGGGGAAGTTGATGACCTTTCCGGCCGAAGAAGCGCCTGAAGAGGTTTCAACGCCCGCATCGTCCTGGGCATAAGATGCCAGCGGCAATAAATAGCATGACAATAGCATGCCAATCACCAGATACTTCATAAGTGTGAGGAGCTAACGGTTAATTAAGAATGGCAGTTGTGTGTGGGAGTTTCCATTGGGAGGAAGACCAAGATAGAGCTATTGAGAATAATCTCCAATAAGAGTAAAGTAGTAGTTCTATTGATTTGTCCTAATTCGAAAGGTTGCTGTTAATTTTTATTTTTTATTAACCGGGCCCGTGATCTGACCTTCTTATGCCCTAACATATTGGAGACTGTCTCTATCGGCACTCCATTGCTAAGGGTGATTGTGGTTGCAAACGTGTGCCGGGCAATATGGAAAGTAAGTCTCTTTTGTAATCCGCACAGGTACGGAAAGGGAGGGGACACTTTTCGATTGCGCTGTGAAAAGCCCGTGAAGTGGGGATTTATAGTGGATACCTACCCGGTCCAGAATTCTTACGTGGCCGAATACCTGACCATCGAAAAGGGAAAGATCACTTCCAATACAACCATCTACGATAGTGTTCCCTATCAGGAATACGCAGCAAAGCAGCCAAAACATCAGTAGCAGTGTAAGCGCCTCGCATTTCGAGCCATTTAAGGCTTGAAACTACAATGCTTTCGATTGAGTAGGAGGCGCAGGATTAGTTCCTGCGCCGTCCCCTCTAGCCACCGTACGTGCGGTCCCGCATACGGCGGCCCATCATTTACAGCGGCAATATCTGATACACAATTCTTTATTATTCCAGCAGCCAATTCCCTGGATTATTAAACTATTACAATTGTTATATTGGCCTTGATACCGTTAAGATTTTTTTTTCGCTGACTATTCTGATGGTTCCATCCATCACTACTGGTATATAAAGTCGTTTTATACTTTTAAGCAGATAGAGGTCTGCAGGACCATACATTAATGGGAGATTTAGCTTTTTTGATGAATTATCCTGCAAGTTGATGATTTCCAGATAACCGGCAGGATAATTTGGTGTTACCCAGTTGGAAACGAGTAATGTTTGATCATCCAGCAGCGCTATTCCGTCAAAAGCACCCTTAAAATGACCAACTTTTCTCACAACCGGGGTGTTTTTCGCCCAGGTTACTTCGATGATTTCTCCTTTTGTAAAATCGTCAGAGACAAATCCGCAACAAAATAGGCGGCTTTTTTTTCTATCGTAGTAAACACCATTGGCTCCCGAAAGTTTGGCTATTGATTCTACTTTCTCAGTAAGCAGATCTATTTGAAATATTTGACCAATATCCGTGGCGGATATAAATACAGTGGTATCATTTTTTACAGCCAGATCGTTCAGAAAAGAGGCGCCGTAGCGGTCAAGCTTGATTTCTTTCACCTTTTTTCCTGTATTTACCGAGATGCAAACTATGCGATTAAGATCTGCCACATAAAGAATATCTTTTATGATGGCAGTGCCTTTAGGGGCATTTAGTTTTTCATTCGTCCATTTTTTAGCAATGATTTTCCCATCCAGAGTTAATTTACTAACATACCCATTGCTGTCTGCTGCTGCAGGATTAGCTCCTTCGCCGATATTTGTGACATATAAATATTTTCCGTCAGAAATAATACTTTCTGGATAAGAAAAGCCTGTTAGCGTCTGTGCGTTTGTCTGAAGTGCTGATAATAAGCAAAAAGCAGCTATACACCGTTTATACATAAAGTAGTTCTACAGTATTAAGTGGAAATAAACTAGTTGCATTCCTTATCAATAAAACCAGTTTATTTGTTATTTATCTGTCCAGTCTTTTTTAAGATAATAGGCCAGATAGATGTCGATTAAATGTATTCCTCCGAATTGAGGATAGGCCGCCAGTAATTTCGCTTTATATTCATCTTTTGTTGCAGAGGTAGCAAGCGCCTGATTTACAAAATCGAGGTATTTCAGATCTTCTGTTATGACGGACCGGTTGGCTGGATTACCATGGCCGGGAAGTATGATTGTATATTGTTTTTCGTTTTCAATTTTTTTAAGTGCCGTTTTCCATCCCTCTGTATTTCCTGCAATGAATAAATGTGTTTTGTTGTAAACTATATCCTGAGCTATATATGCTTTCGCTGCTGGAATTTTAATTATTAATGACACTTCAGCCTCGTTATGTAGTGACTTTTCAAAAACGAATTTTACTCCATCTATGGTTTCTTCTCCTGGCTCCTGGATATGAGATGGGATGTTTAATGATTTGGCAATAATTGGCCCAAATTGTTTTTGCCGTTGCTCTAAAGTGTTTTTCCCTTCTTTCTCAATTCCCTCTTTTGTCTCTTTTAAAGCATATACAGGTACATCGGGAAAAGCATCTCCGAATCCGATATAATGATCAGGATGATCATGTGATATGTAAAATCTTGTAACAGGCTTTTTTAAACTGTCTGTTAATTTTTTTACCTGTTGTGCATAGGGCGCAAAGAACTGACCGTCAACCACTATAAGCTCATGTGGAAGTTCAATGACATGGGTCGTGTTTGAAAACATTTCCGGAGCAGCAACTACAGTGTATATTTTTATATCCCTGGTTTTAACAGGGAGGATCACGTTCGCTTTAGGTAGTTCCTGTGCGAGGATATTTGTAAAACTAGCCAGACCAAGTGCTAGCATAAGAAGTGTTTTTTTCATACTGATCAGATGTGTATTTTAGTTAAATTAGTGTGATTTTTTTCCAAATAGAATCGGACTGTATATATCAATTAACCTGTCTGCCGCATAAGATGGATATGCGTTTAGCAATTCATGCTTATATTGTTCCGGGCTATTTGTAGTGGAAAATATGGAGAAGGCTTTTTCCAGGTAATTAATAGCATTGTCAATGTCGGCTTTTTGGGCTGGCTGGCCATGTCCTGGAAGAATCAGGTCATATTCTTTGTCTTCACGTATCTGAAGGAGTGCTTTCTTCCAATTATCTACAGGGCCAGTTATGAATGCATGGGCGTTGTGATAAAGAATGTCCTGAGCAATGAGCATTCCAAGTTCAGGTAGCTTAATGACAAGTGTTGAAGGAGACTCAGTATCCAATACACGTTCAAAGATAAATTTCACGCCACTTATCAACTCTTCACCAGGCTCGACTGATTTAGTTGGAACAACTAGCTGACTTGCTATCAAATCGCCCATTTTCTGCCGTTTTTTTTCTAGCTCGACCGGGCCAGATTTCACTATCGACGCTTTGATTTCCGGCAGTGCATATACGATCACATCCCGAAAGGAGTCTCCCATGCCCAGATAATGATCGGGATGGTCGTGTGTTACGTAAAATCTGGATATCGGCTTTTTAAGACTATCAGCTAACTCACGGAATTCCTGGCCATACTGGGCAAAGAAGTGTCCATCAATAAGGATCAATTGATCAGATAATTCTATGATGTGTGTTGCATTTGCAAACATCGGTCCAGGCGAGAGGAGAGTGTGAACACATACTTTTGCATTTGATCTGACGAAATGTGCGGTTGAACGCGGCAATTGTGAAGACATTTTTTTGATGTTTATTATGTTCACAAAGTTATTGCGGTGTTCATCTGTATGCGCTATCAATTTGCGTTTTTTATTATCAATTTGCTCTAAGTATAAATATTGGCATAAGCCCTGGTTTAGAGGTTAGGGGTTTATGTATTATCTTTATGTATGATCAAGGTTGATTTTGACAAACACAAATATGGTAAAGAATTATTGGTAGATTGTTTTCATCTGTCTGAAATAGCTGGTAAAAATCTGTCATCTGGTCAAGTACATACAACTACTTTTTATGAGATCTATTTAATACTAAATGGAAAGGGATCAGTCATATTAGAGACTGAGAGAATAAATTTCAAAGGGCCATCCGTTTTATTCCTATCTCCGTCACAGCCCAGGAAATGGAATATTCAGATGATGCCTGATTGTGTGATGTTGATATTTGAAGGAGAGTTTATCGAGGCATTTTTGAAAGACAGCATGTTCCTAAGCAGATTGTACTATTTCGGTAATTATAACTGCTCCCCGTTTTTACCCATTGATAGAAAAGAAGAAGAAAGATATAAACAGTTGTTTGGTTGGATTAAGTCTGAAATTAAAAATTTGGCTGTCGATAGTCAACATTTGTTAAGAGCTTATCTATATGAGATATTAATCCTTTTGAACAGAAAGTTTACGGCATTTAATCAACTAAAGGATAATTTATACTGGAACACTGATATGATAAGGTTTAAAAAGCTTTTAAAAGAGCGTATAAAAGACCAGCAAACAGTAAAGGAGTATGCTGAAATGTTGCAAATGAATCGCAACCGGTTTAGCCAACTTTGCCGGGATACATTTGGGAAGGATGCTCAGACAATTATCCGTAATGAATTGGCGCAGGCTTGCAAGTATGAATTGTTATCTACTACGAAGACTATTGCTGAGATTAGTTATGAGTATAATTTTTCAGCTCCTTCTAATTTCGTTAGGTTTTTCAAATCTGTAACCGGATGCTATCCGGCTGTGTATAGAGAGCAATATAGTAGTTTGGGATCTCTTTCGGCAGACAAATAAAAATATCCCTAAAGGCTTTTGCTTTAAAGCTTGCGGAGAGGGAGGGATTGCCTTCGGCGATCCCTGAAGGGGGAGGCTAAAACACAGGAACAATGGTGACGCACATAGTGCGTCATTTTTCATTCCCGTCCGCTTTGACGAACAAGTTCGCCACGCCGCCGGAAACGAAAAATGCCCCCGCCAAAGGCGAGGGCACAATTGTTCCTGTGTTTGCGGAGAGAGGGGAACGCACCCCGCGGCCATAATATTCTATCTGTCAATTGGTCGCAGCCGTTAGGATCTTTTGTTCACCTGATTGGCCGCAAACCTATGCTAAGAGCTTGTTTGTCAGATAAAGATACAAATATTTTTTTATTCAGCGGGCAAGATTTTTGAATTATTATTACGGATTTTAAGGCCGGTTTTCGGACTTAACTAGTGTGTATAAGAACGTTATGTCCTTTTTATTTTTACCGTCAACAAGGGGCGGATATGGACGAAACAGCCCCGCAGATTCAGCGCACCTTCCGGCGGTATGGTTCTGTACCCCGTTACGCTCTCCCCCGGAAAAATTTCCCAAAAGGAAAAAGGGCAAAAAGGAAAGGCGCAGGACAAAACCTGATCTTTCTTTCCGCGGTAAATGCTGTGGGTGGAAATGTCCCCAAACCGGTGCTGCCGGTGCAGGAGCCGCCGCTGAAAATCCGCGCTGAACCGTTTTAAGGAGCGGAATAGCCCCAGGTTTTACCTTAGCGCCGCTTTTTTGCCTTTTCTTTGTGGAATTTTTATTATTTTATAGATTGTCCAGGCTTCGCATTGGTTGGTTATTTACAGACTTTTCCTGTATTTTACTTACCCGGAATTTTGTTTATATTTGTGTGAAGATCAATAGCATTATGGCAGAAAATACAATTCATCAAGGCCGAAATATAAAACGCTTCCGGGAAATGCTCGGGGTAAAGCAAGATGCGCTTGCTATGGAGTTAGGAGATGATTGGAATCAGCAAAAGGTGTCACTGCTCGAACAAAGGGAGGTAATTGATTCGGCTATATTAGATGAAGTGGCGAAGGTTTTAAAGGTTACTCCCGATGCGATAAAGAATTTTAGCGACGATGCGGTTTTCAGCCTTATTAACAATTTCCACGACAATAGCACGAATCATGGCCCCTTAAACAATTACCATTGTACTTTCAATCCTTTCGATAAAATGCTTGAAATGGTGGAAGAGAACAAAAAGTTGTACGAGGCTTTATTAAAAGAGAAAGACGAAAAAATTGCCTTATTAGAAAAATTTGCTGCTGGCGAAAAGAAAATGAAATAATCAATGACCGACCTTCAATTATATAACCAGATAACATCCCTGCCTGCGGACCTTAAAAAGGAGGTTTCCGATTTTGTGGAGTTCTTGAAGCAAAAAACTAAATCGAAGGCAAAACCTAAAGAACGCACATTTGGCTATGCTAAAGGTTTTTTTAAAATGTCTCCGGATTTTGACGAACCTCTGGAAGATTTTAAAGAATATATGTAATGGACTTATTGCTGGATACTCATGCCTTTATTTGGTTTATCTCCGGGGATGCGTCTTTGCCCCCAAAAGTCCTCGATGCCATTAAAAATGTCGAGAACAAATGTTTTATCAGTATTGCCAGTCTTTGGGAAATTGCGATAAAATCCAGCCTAAAGAAGCTGGAACTAAAATCTGACTTTAACCGGATAGTTGACTTCCTAGCAGACAATGATATAGAAATCCTTCCGATCACCTTTGACCACCTGCAACGGCTTCTCACCTTGGAATTTCATCACAAGGACCCGTTTGACAGAATTATAATTTCTCAGGCTCTTGCCGAGCGTTTGACCATTCTTTCCAAAGATGAGCATTTCCCAAGTTATACGGATCGGATACTGTGGAAATGAAATTCATTTAAAAAATTAATGAATTAAATCAGAGTCACCATTTATTAATTCCACTCCCTGCCCAAGTGTTGATGCAACAGGTTAAATGCGGTATAGTCTTTAAAAATACCTGAGGATCTTTAAGAGATCCAATGCTATGGTTGTTTACAACCGTAGAAGAGTTTGAGATGCCGCCCAAATTATCATATGATGATAATCAATAATTAACAATTTTAACAATTTGTTAACACACATGCTGCTGTTTTTTGATTTCAGCTCAATATTTATAAATAAGGAAGCGGGCATTTTAACCCCCCGCTAATAAAATAATGAAATATTGTTCGGAAAAATTGCTTATCGCTTTAGTCATCACTGAAATCATTTTGCTAACTACCAATATCATTATTGAGGTATGCTTAATTATTCACCACTAAAATTGCGTCTTGAGACAAAAAAGACCGGGATTCCGGTCTTTTTTGTATTTTTGCCAACAAAATTTACGGCAATAGTATTTTGATTTTCAATTGTTTGTGTAAAAAATGCAAATGAGTAAAAAGGTATTGGTAGAACAGTTAAAGGTTAAGCTTGATAGGTTGAAGCAGCTAGAAAAATCTGAAACCTATCAGCACTCCACATTAAATCCATATGCAAATTATTTAAATGATACACTTGACGCTCTGAAAATCAACGCGATAGGTAAGGTTCGGCTTCTAACCAGTAGTGATAATTCATTTGCTAGCTCAGGGCCATCTACAACTGAAATCGCTATAATGAATGAACTAATTAGTAAGTATAGTGACATACTTATTTTTATTAACCCTGATCATGGAAAGGCGATTATCCATGAATTTAAGGATTTGAGCAATAGATTTAAATTATTAGCGGGAGGAATAAACTTAGCTGTTCTGTTTGCGTGCGGTACTTTTTTTTATAATCAGGGTAAGGATTATGGAAATTCGAGTAAAGAAATACAGGTAAAGGAAATAGCCTCTCAGACAGACACGATTAGAATGCTACGGGATACTATTTACACCATCCAGAAGAAAACCATAATTGCTTCGAAAATTGATACTTCTCAGAAAATGAATTCTAAAAAATAACTTTCTTCACAATTGTCTTAAAGCACTTAGTGAAAACAGAGAGAAGTTGTGCACAATTATACATCTTGCTATTACCTTCAGGGTAATTCTATCTCCTAATATTTTTAATAAATTGTGTAACGGGAATGAGGTGAA